>JGI2924J29684_1077620_pt1 | contig 19661 bp, 18 predicted proteins | sample BenlonsequencITS_FD_29684 | JGI IMG/M metagenome (IMG submission 29684)
GCACGAATGGGTTTTAGCGGGAAGTTATGGGGAATAGGGAGGGAAATGCGGCTAAAACCGAAAACGTTGGATGGGCAAAATCACCATGGGCTTCCCCCATGGCTATGGATATATCGCCCCTCCGGGGCTAGGCACATAGCAATTATACATTCCATTCTATACAGGACCTACATGCACTTGGTGCCTTTGAGACGTTGTGGCATTTTTTCACCCGTGGTTCTGCCATTGAATAAAACTGGCATCCCCAACTTTTCTGCTTGATCCACAACAGGCCTGCCTCGTCATTTTAGCATCCCTTATCAACGCAAAAAGCCCGACTCGAAAGTCAGGCTTTATGTGATCCCGCTGGGGCTCGAACCCAGGACCCATACATTAAAAGTGTATTGCTCTACCAGCTGAGCTACGGAATCATGATTTTCTTTTTTTTGCAAACTACCGTACCTTCTTTTAGGTACAACGTAAGCTTTTCAATAAATAAGCGGAAATTACTTTCCGCTCGCTGTGATCCTGAAAGGACTCGAACCTTTAACCTACTGCTTAGAAGGCAGTTGCTCTATCCAGTTGAGCTACAGGACCTGATACTTTTATGACAAAGTATGAAAGTCGGGGTGGCAGGATTCGAACCTGCGACCTCCTGCTCCCAAAGCAGGCGCGATGACCGGGCTACGCTACACCCCGTAAATATTTCTTCCTGTCACTCGTTCGGAACAGTGCTCTTTTCTTTCCAGAAAAGAAGAAGTGATCCCGCTGGGGCTCGAACCCAGGACCCATACATTAAAAGTGTATTGCTCTACCAGCTGAGCTACGGAATCATGATTTCAAGCCATAAAAACCACTTTTGGTTTTCGTTTTTTTATCAATTTCGACTTGCTTTTTGTTATATCTTTATCGTAATTGGACTGCAAATTTAAGAGACTATTTTAAAAATGCCAAACATCAATCGAAACTTTATTATAAAATTTTCAATCTTTTTAACCATCATTCTGCAAAGCATTAATTGTCAAGCAGATAACAATAAGCTGATTTTAGCAGATTCTTTGTTCAATGCTAAAAGCTATAAAGAGGCCTATAATTTGTATACAGACATCCTCCAGAATGACGAAGCATACTCTCCGGCCATGCTTCTTAAGATGGCATACATTACCGAGGGCATGGGCAACTATGAAGACGCCTCCTTATACCTTTCGAAATATTACGACCATAACCCTTCACCAAAGGTCATCAGTAAAATCAAATCCCTTACCGACCAGCCAGACCTGAAGGGGTACACCGTCTCGGACAGTGCCCAGTTCTTTAAAATCCTTACCGATTACCAACAGCCCATTACAGGCACCCTTGCCCTACTGCTGGTTGTTTCACTGATTTTTATCTTTGTAAAAAAGAAAACGCACCAGCCAAAATACCTGATTCCATCTGCCATCCTTATTTTGTTGGTATTTATGAGCAATAACTTCCTTGTGGCGCCTCAATCAGGAATCATAAAAGAAAGCCCAACCATCATCATGGGGCAACCTACGGCGGCAGGAAAGTTCATTGAAAAGGTAAACCCTGGACACCGGGTCATCATCAAATCCTCCGAGGACATGTGGTATAAAATCGATTGGGAAGGACAAGATGCTTACGTAAAAAAGAATGCGGTCTCAAAATTATAATGCCAATCCCGTAAACAGAGCGCTTGTAACAATCATGGACCAAGCCATTTTTCTGGGGAGTTTTCCAAAAAGAAAGGCATTTCAACTATGGACTGGATGCATGTGGAGAAAGTGACACCGAGTGACATCATGGAAACGGTTATTGCAGATGATAAGGATGCGCTGAGAGCATGATCACCAAGCAGCATACCCAAAGCCTTATAGAACCCTTTACTTCACTACGAAGGGCAAACAACCATTAAAACTATTAACCCTGGTCAAAAGGGATGAACGTAGTTTTGCAATGCCTTAAGCATCCTATCAGCGTTCACCCGTTGGCCAAATAGAAACCAAAGGTGGCAAATTGTTAAGCCACCGAAATAGGCTATCCCCGTCGATTCTGCTTGACCCACAACCATGCTGCTTGCCTTAAAGCACATAATGTCGGTAGCTACCTAAAACAAAAAAGACGGCCCTAACGAGCCGTCCTTTTTGGTCACTGGATCGATATTACTCCAGGCTATATTTCTAAGGCTTTTAGATAGGCTGCATTTTTTTCAGCCGCTTCCATTGGAGTGACGCCAGAGAACTTCTCTTGCTCCACAATAAAGTAGTCCATGCCATTATCCTTTGCTGTCCTTAGGACTTTGCTGTAATCAATAGTCCCTGTACCCAATACTGTCGAAGCATTATGTTCACCGGCTGGCGCTCCCTTTTCACGATCTTTTACGTGACAGAGCCTAAACCTATTTTTATACTTTTCGAAATATTTCTCAGGATCAGCTCCTGCGGTTACGGCCCAATAAATATCAAGTTCGAAGTCCACCAATTCCGGGTCAGTATTCTCCAGCAAGAAATCTTGCGGCATTTGTCCTTCCTGTTCTTCAAACGTATAACCATGGTTATGGTAGGCAAAGCGAAGTCCATTTGACTTGCATATTTCTCCTACCTTATTAAACCTATCGGCCATTTTCTTCCAATCCTCCATGGACTCCTGAGGGCCTACGTAAGGAGCGATAAGGTACTTCATACCAATCTCACCAGCCTCCGCAGCCAATTTCTCCGTATTTTCAAAAACGTTGGCATGGGACGCAACGAAGTCCAGGCCCAAGTCCTCTGTAAAGGCCTTGAAATCCGTATTTTTCATCCCCCAAAAGATGCCCTTACCACCATCAAACCCTTCGATCTGATTGTAGCCATATCCGGCGATTTTCTTGATGGCTTCTTGCGCATTTTCAGCCATATCTCCTTTTACCGAGTACAACTGTATGCCAAAACTTTCCAGCTTTTCCTTTACTGATTCTTTTACCGCTTCTTCTACAACGGCCGTTTCACTTTCACTTTTGGGAGAAGAACAAAACTGCAAAGGCAAAAATGAACCTGCAGTAAAAGCCGCTCCCAGCTTTAAAAACTTTCTTCTTTTGTTCATAGTAGGGTTTTGATAATAAGAATGTAGAAAAACGGAACAGCGCCTGAGCACTGTTCCGTTTATGGGATCAGATCGCGTGGGCTTTATCCCCTTTTTTGTAATCTATACAAGGCTCCCATTTTCCAGGAACCTCCACATAATTCAACGCTTGCGTGGCACCAATTTCGGAAGTAAAGTATCCCAAAACGGTCAAATCCTTCAACATGTTAAAGTACTTAGGTCCATTTTCTTCACGTGCCGCAGCATTCAACTTATTCAGGTAAGCCGTTCTTTCCTCTTGGGAAGCATCCATAAAGTCCTTTCCGACTTCCTCCTTAAATCCCTTTCTGAGGCTATTGAGTCCATCGATAAACTGCTTTTGTTCTTCCTCCCAATACGTATCCTTTACCATCATTACCATAAAGGATCCAATCCCTACGGCTTTGGCTCCAGGCGTATCCGTAGTAGGAATAATGGTATCGCCTATTTCATCCAGAAAGTCAATTTCTTCTGGGCTGAAATCGAGCCCTTCTATCTGCTTATCCGGCGTACAACCGGTTAGCAAGGCATTGGCACCTACCATGGTCCCTCCCATCATCAGGGCGAAGCTCTTCAGTGCATCTCTTCTGTTCATTGCCATAATTAGTGTCGTTTTGGGTTAAAGGTTTCCTTTTTTGAGTTCCTTCACAGCAAAATCTGCTGCTCGGGCCGTCAGTGCCATATAGGTCAGTGACGGATTTACCGCAGCGGCAGAAGTCATTGCTGCCCCATCAGTCACGAACACATTTTTGGCATCCCATACTTGGTTGTTTTCGTTCAGGACGGAGGTTTTGGGATCCCTGCCCATTCGAGCAGTTCCCATTTCGTGAATCCCCTGTCCGAAGGTATATCCAGAATCATACGTATGGATATTCTTGACCCCTGCTGCTTCCAGCATTTCAGCGGCATCATTCATCATGTCCTTACGCATCTTCTGCTCATTGTCCTTGATCTCAGCATTCATGACCAGTGCATACATGCCCCACTTATCCTTCACATCTTTACTGATCTTGATGGTGTTTTCGTGGTAAGGCAGGATTTCACCAAACGCCATCATGCCCATGCTCCATGGTCCTGGCTCAGTTAAGGCTTCTTTCATCGGACCGCCAATGTTCATCTCTGCCACATCTCTTCCCCATCCGCTTCTACTGGCACCTCCTTGGTAGCCAAAACCACGTACATAGTCACGCTTATCATCTCCTACATTCCGGTACCTTGGAATGTAAATACCTCCAGGCCTTCTGCCGAAATAGTATTTATCATCATACCCTTCTACTGTTCCACTTGCGCCTAACCGGAAATGGTGATCCATTACATTGTGGCCAAGTTCACCAGAGCTACTGCCCAATCCTTCCGGCCAGATATCGGTTGCCGAACGCATCAATACGTGAGCAGAATTAAGGGCCGAAGCACAAAGGAATACAATCTTGGATTTATACTCGATGGTTTCCATGGTTTCGGCATCCACGATTTCTACTCCCGTCGCTTTCTTGGTGTCTTTATCGTACAATACACGGTGTACAATGGAATATGGTCGAAGGGTTAGGTTTCCGGTAGCCATCGCAGCCGGCAAGGTAGAAGCCTGTGTACTAAAATACCCTCCAAAAGGACAGCCTAACCAACACTTATTCCTCGCTTGACAGCCTGGCCTCCCAGGAAGTGGCTCTGTAATATTGGCCACCCGAGAATTGATCAGGTGACGTTTTCCTTCAAAATGCTTGGCAATTCGCTCCTTTACATCCTTCTCCACGCAGTTCATCGCAAATGGCGGCATAAACTCCCCATCGGGAAGCACATCCAACCCGTCACGGTTCCCAGCAATCCCCGCAAACTTCTCCACATAATCGTACCAGGGTGCGATATCCTTATACCTGATTGGCCAGTCCACCGCAATACCCTCTTTTAGGTTTGCCTCAAAATCCAGATCGGACCAGCGATAACTTTGCCTGCCCCAGAGCAGGGACCTTCCTCCCACTTGGTAGCCCCTAAACCAGGTAAAGGGTTTTTCCTCTACATAAGGAGAAGTATCTTCATGAGCCCACCAGTCCAACACCAATTCGTTCAGCACATAGTCACGTTTTAGGTTAGGATGGTTTTCCACCATTTCCGTTGTACGCCTTCCTCTGTGGGGAATTTCCCAAGGCGGCAAGGTCGCATTCTTATAATCTTTTACGTGCTCTACATTTTGCCCCCTTTCGAGTAGCAAAACCTTGAGCCCTTTCTCTGTCAGCTCTTTAGCAGCCCAACCACCGCTTATACCTGAGCCAACAACAATTGCATCATACTCTTGATTTGCCATAATTCATCTATAGGTTTTATTAGGTTATTCTGGTTTAAATGTCACATAGGGCGATGGCTTCTCGGAGCGATGCCGCCTTGTCATCAGCCTTAGGGATAAACTCCTGAGCAATATAGCCTTTAAAGCCTGTTTTCGCAATGGCTTTAATGATCGCTGGGTAGTTTAGCTCTTGGGTATCATCAATTTCATTCCTCCCTGGATTCCCCGCTGTATGATAATGTCCATAGTATTGGTGGTTTTCACCAATGGTCCTGATCACATCCCCTTCATCGATCTGCATATGGTAAATATCATAGAGCAAATTAAAGTGCTCACTATCCAGCCGCTTGCACAGCTCTACGCCCCACACGCTTTTGTCACACATATAATCGGGATGGTCTACTTTGCTGTTCAGCAATTCCATCGTCAGGGTGACACCATGTTTTTCTGCCAGCGGCAATAATTTCTGCAATCCCTTTACACTATTTTGCAGGCCTGTTTCATCATCCATACCATTTCTGTTCCCACTAAAGCAAATCAGGTTTTTGTAACCGTTTTTGGCCACAAGGGGGATCATTTCCGTATAGTTTTTGATGAGGGTATCGTGGTATTCCGAATGGCTAAAACCTTCCTCAAGGCTAATTTCAGCACCATTGCACATGGAGCTGTACACTCCATACTTCTGTGCGGTGGGCCAGTCATCAGGTCCCAGCAAGTCGATGGCATTAAACCCAATATCTTTGATCAGTACGCATAACTCATCGAGCGACAGGTGACCATAGGTCCACCGGCACACCGAATGGTTTATATTTCCTTTCAACATTTCTTTATTTTTTGCTTTGAGATTCAAGTAGGGCAAGCCGCTAAGTACTGCCGACCCCACCATCATTTTCTTTATTGCTGATCTACGAGGCTTCATTCTGACAAAATATTAAGCCTCTACAGGCGTAGTTTTTTTCTGTTTAAACGCCACGGCAAAGATCAGGGCTACCAATACGGCAATTCCTGACGGAATCAACCAGATCGTCTTCCAGTCGTGGACTTTATCACTCATTTCATAGGTGTCATATGCCCATCCTGCTACCCAGAAGCCGATCAACATGCCCACGCCATAGGTTGCGAGGGTAATCATTCCCTGTGCAGCACTCTTGAACTTTTCGCCTGCTTTGGAGTCTGTATAAATCTGCCCGGAAACAAAAAAGAAATCATAGCAAATCCCATGAAGGGCAATCCCTGTCAAAAGCATAAAAGAAAGCTCCCCGACATTACCAAAGGCAAACAACGCATAGCGGACCACCCAGGCCAACATGCCTACCAACAACGTTTTCTTCACACCGAATTTACCAAAGAAGATCGGAAGCAGCAGCATGAAGAGCACCTCACTGCCTTGCCCCAAGGCCATTTTACTGGTAAGATTCGTCATACCGATCTCACCGAAAAATTTACTGGCATTTTGATAGTAAAAGGCAAGGGGGATACAGATCAATACCGAAGACAAAAAGAAAACCAAGTAATTTCGGTCTTTCAGAAGTGTAAAAGCATCAAGCCCCAGAATCTCTGAAATGGACTTTTTCTCGCCTTTGGCAATTTTTGGAGGCGTCTTTGGCAGCATAAAGCTGTAAACACCCAATACCAAGGAGGCAATGCAGGTCATCAAAAAGGTATATTTCAACATTCCAGCTGCGGCATTTTCCGTGGAATCCCAAGCAAACACCAAACTGATCACCAATCCGGCCACAATCCAACCAATCGTTCCCCACACCCTAATGACACCAAATTCCTTTTCTGGATTGCTCATCTGATTAAAGGAAACCGAATTCACCAAAGCCAACGTGGGCATATACGCCACCATGTAGGCAAACACATAAGGGTAAAACGATTCGAAATCAGTTGCGGTGTACATAAGGTACATCAATACCGCGCCAATCAGATGAAGGATTCCCAAAATCCGTTCTGCATTAAAGTACTTGTCGGCTATCAACCCAATGATAAAAGGAGCGATAATGGCTCCCAGTGATTGTGTCGAAAACACAGCTGCATCCTGTGCTCCATTCGTCCCTAAGTTGTTTCCAAGGAACAACCCCAAGGTAACAAACCAACCTCCCCAAATGAAAAATTCGAGGAACATCATAAAGGACAGTTTAAACTTCGTATTGAAACTCATAGGTTTTTAATAGGTTTTTTTGTGTTAATTTTAATTCCCAACTTAAAAAGAAAAAGCCAAACTACTTAAATAATAATTTAAATTTTAGTGTTTTTAGCTTAATTTTAATTTCGTTGAATACAATCATGAAAGTATAACAGTAGCTATTATTTGTTCATTGCCACTCACAAGACTATATCGCATTTTATCAAATATTCAAGCTTTACTCCTGGCCTTTTCCACATGGCAAAAGCAGGAAATCCATTACAGTAGGAAATCACTAAGTTTTATAAAAACCAAATATAATGACGAACCATCGTAAACTCCGAATGGGCATGATCGGTGGCGGACCGGGCGCTTTTATCGGAGCCGTTCACCGGATTGCTGCCAATATTGACGGGCAGATCGCCTTGGTAGCGGGTGCATTCAGCAGCCGACCAGAAAAATCAGCACAAGCGGGGAAAGATCTCTTTCTGGATCCCAAACGGGTATACCAGTCCTATGACGAGATGTTCGAAAAAGAAAAACAACTCCCGGAAGGAGAGCGCATCGACTTTGTGAGCATTGTCACGCCAAACCATGCCCACTTCGATCCGACCATCAAGGCCCTGCAAAATGGCTTTCACGTGGTTTTGGACAAACCCATGACCCTCACCCTGGACGAAGCCAAGCAGCTGGACAAAGTCATTCAGGAAACCGGCATGCTTTTTTGTCTTACCCATACCTACACGGGCTATCCAATGGTAAAAGAAGCCAAACAGCTTATTGCCAATGGCACATTGGGCAAAATCAGGAAAGTGTACGTCGAATACCCTCAAGGCTGGCTTTGGAAAGATTTTTCTGATGAAGGGAACAAACAAGCGGCCTGGCGGACAGACCCTAAAAAAAGTGGAGTAGCCGGCTGTATGGGAGACATTGGCACCCATGCGATGAACTTGGCCGAGTACGTCAGTGGATTGAAACTGGACAAACTGTGCGCCGACCTGAACACCGTCGTGCCGGGACGGACCTTGGATGACGATGGCATCGTTTTATTGAAGTTTGACAATGGGGCTTCTGGAGTCCTCATGGCCAGCCAAGTCGCCACGGGAGCAGAAAACAACCTAAAAATCAGGGTCTATGGAGACAAAGCAGGACTGGAATGGCAGCAGGAAGATGCCAACTCTCTGATCGTCCGCCATCCTGAACAACCGGACCAAATCTACCGCGCTGGAGCCAACGTTCCCTACCTTTCCAGCTATGCCCTAGCCAATACCCGCACGCCGGCTGGCCACCCGGAAGGTTACCTGGAAGCGTTTGCCAATCACTACCACAACTTTGCAAGGACCTTATTGGCCAAGCTCAACAACCAAACACCAGAAAAAGAATGGTTGGATTTTCCAGGAACAGAAGACGGCGTAAGAGGCATGGCTTTTATAGAGCAAGTCGTCAAAAGTGGCCAATCCGAGCAAAAGTGGACCAAGTTTGAAATTTAGGTCTGGCGCTATTTTCCGTGAGTAAACGTGCGCAGGAGCACCGTTTAGCCCCAAAAGACACGCTTTCAAGGAACTTTGGAGCAAAAAGCTGACAAAATATTTAAAGAATACCATGAAAGAATGTATTTTGCATTCCAAATTCATTTGCTAAAACGATTAATTTAATAAACTTAAAAGACCCTTTTGTATGAAGACCATCAAAGGCCCCGCGCTATTTTTGGCGCAATTTGCAGATGACCAGGCACCCTTTAACAGCCTTAAAAGCATCTGTGAATGGGCAGCAAGCATCGGCTACAAGGCCGTACAGATACCTTCTTGGGACGGCAGGTTCATGGACCTTAAAAAAGCTGCTGAAGAACCTGAATACGCAAATGAGATCAAACAAACCGTAGCCGACGCTGGCTTGGAAATCTCTGAATTGAGCACCCATTTACAAGGGCAGTTGGTAGCCGTCAATCCTGCCTACAATGAGCTTTTTGATGCATTTGCACCGGAAGAGCTAAAAGGAGACCTGGAAGGAAAGACCAAATGGGCGACCCAGCAACTGATGTATGCTGCCAAAGCGTCCAAAAACCTGGGCTTGACCAAACACGGCACCTTCAGTGGCGCCTTGATGTGGCATACCGTTTACCCTTGGCCGCAGCGTCCAGCAGGACTGGTTGAGGCTGGATTTGAGGAATTGGCCAAAAGGTGGCTGCCCATTCTGGATGAATTTGACAAAAATGGTGTAGATTTATGCTATGAACTGCACCCAGGGGAAGACCTGCACGACGGCGTGACGTTTGAGATGTTCCTCGAAAAAGTAAACCAGCATCCTCGGGCCAACATCCTTTATGACCCAAGCCACTTCGTATTGCAGTGCTTGGACTATGTTCAGTTCATCGATTTCTACAAAGACAGGATCAAGATGTTCCATGTCAAAGATGCCGAGTTCAACCCAACGGGAAAACAAGGTGTCTATGGTGGCTACCAAGGTTGGATTGACAGGGCCGGGAGGTTCCGTTCCTTAGGAGATGGCCAAGTGGACTTTAACGCTATTTTCAGTAAATTGTCCCAATATGGCTTTGACGGCTGGGCTGTCCTGGAATGGGAATGTGCCATCAAGCATCCCGAAGCAGGAGCCATCGAAGGAGCCAAGTTTATCAGTGAAAAGATCATCAGGGTAACCGAAAAGACCTTTGATGATTTTGCTTCCGCAGGTACCGATGATGCGCTCAACAAAAAAGTGTTAGGAATTTAACTAAATACAAACAAACCTATAGAACCAATGAACTTGAGTAAATTAGCTAGCGCAGGTGCCATTGCACTTGCCGGTATGGCCTACGCCTGCGGCGGAGGGTCAGACACCAAATCGGAAGAAACCACCAGTGCTGCAGAATCTGCTGCACCAAAGAAAGAAATGAGTTTCGACGAAATGTACAAGGACAATCCTGATTACGTAGAAGGATTGGCCCTGGTAAAAGAATCAGATTGCCCCAGCTGCCATATGGTAGAAAGAAAAATCGTAGGCCCTGCTTACAAAGATGTAGCAGAGAAATACGAAAGTACTGATGAAAACATCGAGACGTTAGCCAAAAGAGTGGTAGATGGAAACAACGGAGTTTGGGGACAGGTCCCCATGCCTGCTCACCCAGGCCTCTCAGAAGACGATGCCAAAAAAATGGTGAAATACATCCTAATGCTTAAGAAATAACCCTAAACCTTAAAGAGGGTATTAAAAAACCCTCTTTTAATCGATTTTACATTATGAAAAAATCCATATTATCCCTGTCCGTCCTTGGACTTTTGGCTTCAGCCTGCGGCTCAGCCGAAAAAGGCGACACTGAAAAAGAATCCGTTCAAGAGGAGGTTGCAGTGAAAACCGAAACAGCCTCACAAGAAGAATGGACTCCACTCTTTAACGGCCAAAACCTAGACGGGTGGACCAGCTACAACAAAGAAACCGTAGGTCCTGCCTGGAAAGTAGAAGACGGTGTCCTCTACCTGGACGCTTCCAATAAAGAAAACTGGCAAGTAAACGGTGGTGGCGATATTGTTACTGACAAGGTCTATGGCAACTTCCACCTTAAGCTGGACTGGAAGATTTCCGAAAATGGAAACAGCGGCATCATATTTTTGGTACAAGAACTGGATAAATATAAACATTCCTGGAATACTGGCCCCGAATACCAACTGCTGGACAATGACGGCCATCCGGATGGCAAAATCGAAAAACACCGCACAGGTGACCTTTACGACCTGATCAAGGCTACTGAGGAAGCTGAAAATCCTGTCGGCGAGTGGAACACTTCAGAGATCATCGTTAACCAAGGCAAACTAACCTTCAAGCTCAACGGTGTCACCACCGTGGAGACCACCCTTTGGAACGATAGCTGGAATGAACTTATCGCCAACAGTAAATTCAAAAACACTGAAGGATTTGGTCAATACCAAGAAGGTAAAATCGCCCTTCAAGACCACGGTAACAACGTCTGGTTTAAGAATATTATGATCAAGGAATTGTAAACAACTCTATCAGTTGTTTCAAATAAATAAATGGGCTGGCAAAATATTTTTGCCAGCCCATTTTCTTAAAAAAAGGGCTCCAAAATGGAGCCCTTTTCATATTATAACTATCAGTCAGGTATTACACACTGGCCACTACCATTTCCAAAATCCCGTTCAGGGTTTGGCTTGGACGCATGGCCTTGGAAGTTTTATCTTCAGCGGGTTTGAAGTAACCGCCGATGTCCACAGGACTTCCTTGAGCACCGTTTAGCTCAGCAATCACCTGCTCCTCTTTTTCTATCATGGCTTTGGCCACTTTGGTAAAGATCTCTTTCAGTGCGGCATCCTCGTCTTGGTTGGCAAGGGCCTCTGCCCAGTACATGGCCAAGTAGAAATGACTTCCCCTGTTGTCAAGTTCGTTGACTTTACGGGAAGGTGATTTTCCGTTTTCAAGGAATTTACCGGTTGCGGTATCCAAGGTCTTGCCCAGCACAATGGCCCTGTTGTTATCAAAGGTCTCACCAAGGTGCTCCAATGACACGGCCAATGCCAAGAACTCACCCAAGGAATCCCACCTCAAGTGTCCTTCCTCCACAAACTGCTGTACGTGCTTCGGTGCAGATCCACCGGCACCTGTTTCGAACAAGCCCCCACCATTCATCAATGGCACAATAGAGAGCATTTTTGCAGACGTGCCCAATTCTAAAATCGGGAAAAGATCGGTCAGGTAATCCCGAAGCACGTTTCCGGTTACCGAGATGGTATCTTTTCCATCCTTGATCCGCTCAAGAGAGAATCGGGTAGCCTCCACTGGAGACAGAATGCGAATATCCAATCCTTCGGTATCGTGCTGAGGAAGGTATTGATTCACCTTCTGGATCAATTGCGCATCATGCGCCCTATGCTCATCCAACCAAAATACCGCTGGGGTGTTGCTGGATCGGGCACGGTTGACTGCCAACTTCACCCAGTCTTGGATAGGAGCATCTTTGGTTTGGCACATCCTGAAGATATCGCCTTTTTCTACCTTGTGCTCCATAAGGGTCTCCCCTGCGGCATTCAATACTTTAATAGCCCCATCAGCAGCCGCTTCGAACGTCTTATCGTGGGAACCGTACTCTTCTGCTTTCTGCGCCATCAAGCCCACATTGGGAACACTTCCCATGGTGGTCGGATCGAAAGCACCATGTTGCTTACAGAAATCAATGGTCTCTTGGTACACGCCCGCATACGAACGGTCTGGAATGATCGCTTTGGTATCCTGAAGGGCGTCGTTTTTATTCCACATCTGGCCTGAAGATCGGATCATGGCCGGCATGGAAGCGTCGATGATCACATCACTTGGCACATGAAGGTTGGTAATTCCTTTATGGGAATTTACCATGGCCAAATCAGGACTATCAGCCAAGCAGGCCTCTATATCGGCTTCAATTTCTTTTCTTTTGTCCGCTGGAAGTTTTTCCAATGCGCTCACCAAGTCACCAAAACCATTGTTCACATCCACGCCAAGCTTCTTGATCGTAGCCGCATGCTTTTCAAACACGGGGGCAAAGAACACTTTCACTGCATGCCCAAAGATGATCGGATCGGACACCTTCATCATGGTCGCTTTCATGTGCAGGGAGAACAAAATCCCCTTGGCTTTGGCGTCCGCCTTTTGTTCTGCCAAAAAGGCTTGCAGCTTTTTGACGCTCATTACAGAAGAATCGATCACCTCTCCTTCTTGGAGCTCCAATCCTTCCTTAAGAACGGTAACGGTACCATCGCCGGCTTCCAACTGGATCTTTACGGTTCCGGCTTCAGACATGGTCAAAGACTGCTCACTGCCATAAAAGTCCCCTTCGGACATGCTGGCCACGTGTGATTTAGAATCTGCACTCCACTCGCCCATGCTGTGGGGATTGTTTCGAGCAAACTGCTTGACCGCCTGTGGCGCCCGACGATCGGAATTTCCCTCCCTAAGGACCGGGTTTACCGCACTTCCTTTAATCTTATCGTATTTGGCTTTGACACCTTTTTCTTCCTGGTCCTTCGGCTCATCAGGATAATCAGGCAAGGCATATCCTTTTTCCTGCAACTCCTTGATTGCCGCTTTTAATTGCGGAATGGATGCACTGATATTGGGAAGCTTCACAATATTGGCCTCCGGTGTTTTGGCGATTTCACCAAGCTCCGCCAAAGCATCACCAATGCGCTGGTCCTCTTTGAGGTATTCTGGAAAATTAGCGATGATCCTGCCCGAAAGGGAAATGTCCCTGGTCTCCACAACCACACCAGCTGAATCAGTAAATGATTTAATGATCGGCAACAAAGAATAGGTTGCCAAAGCTGGTGCTTCATCAGTCAGCGTATAAAGGATCTTCGGTGTTTTTGTAGTGGTCATTTCTATTTTAAAATTTGGACACAACCAGGCGCGATCACTCGCCAACCTTGCTGTATTTAGCTAAACAATAAATTCTCGTATAAATGCCTAAGCACTTGATTTTGCCGCTAAATTACGCAAAATATCGCGTATTCAAAGGTTTGCGACTGAATATGCAGAGGGACAGCCAGTTGCCTCCATTACAGCTCAGCACATCGCACAAAACTTCATTTTGATTTACGCCATATTCCTTTCCTATTCCCCATAAATCCCTGTTCAATAAATACTGTATGATATTTTAAACTATTAAAATTTTAGTTATATTGATTGAAACATTTTAGTCATGCGCATTTTTATTAAGATATCAATTTTTCTTCTTTTATCCTGTGGATCCAAAAAACATCCCAACAGCATTCCTATTCGACAAACGGAGGTAAGCTATCCGCTCAGCAAGTTCTTTAGCACACTCACGCCTATAAAACTTGATGAAAGCATCATTGTAGGGAACATCGATAGGTTAATCGTTTCCAATAAATACATTTTGGTACTGGATTTTGACCTGACAAAGTCTATTAAGGTTTTCGACCGCGAAAATGGCAAACTACTTGCCTATAAAGATGATTTTGGAACAGGCCCTCTGGAAGGCCATCACATCAACGATATTGCGTTTCGGAAGGACACGATTTATGCCCTGGATGCATACCATCGGAAAATTCATCTTTTTGACCCCGAGCTCGAAAAATTGGGCACTATCGCAATTCCCCATCCGTTTGAAGGAATCTGTCTTAGGGATAATGCTATCATGGGTTATCTCAATACCACAACCGCTGAAACGGTCTATCAATTAGAAAAAAACGGAAGCAAATCCCATAAATGGATTTCCAATAGTCTTCTACGTCCGCACCTCTCCGATGAACGCTACTTTATCATCAGCAACCAACGCACCATTCATTATCACCCCTTTCTTGATACCCTTTACCAAATCACGGGGAAATTGGTAGAAAAATGGCACCTCGATTTTAATGGTCAGTTTTATCCTGTTGAAACTTTTGATCAGGAGACTGATCCATTGAAAAGGCTACATTCCTTCAATTCCTTTTCAGGATATTCCAACCTACGAAATGGAATTCAGATTTCTGCTGAAAATGTCCTTTTCAGGATCAAGCATCGTCATATCCAAAGGTATCTATTGATCGACTGGAAACACCAAAAAGGCTATGTCTTAAAAGAATTACAAAACGATCTTTTTCCTTCACCTTCCAACATCAATTTTTGCGGGGCTAACCAGCACTTTGCCTGGTATTACCACACGTCAGATGAACTGCAATCATTCTATCAACTGAACGGAAAACGAATCCCACCCCACAAACGCTTGATCTCTTCCCAAACAGAAGCAAATCCTGTGGTCTTTATTGCTGATTTTAAAAAATAAGTGCTTTAAATTGCCTCTAAACAACTTATCAAAACCGATAAGGGACAACATAATCTTGGGCACATGTCTGTAGATATTTAATGGATCCCTATTACCCGCACCTTCAGTAACTCTCCTTCTCGTTGGGGAAGTCATTGGATTTGACATCCTTGATGTATCCTTCTACCGCCTCGGTCATAATGCCACGTAAGTCTGCATATTGCCGTAAAAATCTTGGCTTGAACTCTTGGGTAATGCCCAACATGTCATGCACCACCAACACTTGGCCATCCACATGAGGTCCTGCTCCTATCCCAATAACGGGAATGGATACCGTTTCCGCTACCTTTTTGGCAAGCTGGGCAGGTATCTTTTCCAAGGTAATGGCAAAGCAGCCACATTCCTCCAACACCTTGGCATCTGCAATCAGTTTGGCGGCTTCCTCTTCTTCTTTAGCCCTGACGGTATAGGTACCAAACTTGTAAATCGATTGCGGGGTAAGGCCCAGATGTCCCATCACAGGCACCCCGGCACTCAATATCCGCACCACTGACTCCTTGATTTCTGCCCCTCCTTCTACTTTCACCGCATGGGCTCCTGATTCTTTCATGATGCGAATGGCCGAACGAAGGGCCTCGGAAGAATTGCCTTGATAGGACCCAAAAGGGATGTCCACGACCACCAACGCTCTCTTAACCGCCCTCACCACTGAAGAAGCGTGATAAATCATCTGGTCCAAGGTAATCGGAAGGGTCGTTTCATGTCCAGCCATCACATTGGAAGCAGAATCTCCCACCAAAATGATGTCCAAGCCTGCTCCATCCAAAATCCCCGCCATGGAAAAATCATAGGCGGTCAACATGGAAATTTTTTCACCACGTGTCTTCATTTCCTGCAAAACGTGGGTGGTAATTCGCTTGATATTAGAGGACTGGTGTACAGACATGGTATTTGGGATTTTCAGAATTTAAAATTGATCAATAAGAATTGGAGGTTTTAGCTACTGCAGATAAACCGTGGAATCATGGTCGTCAAGCATCACCTCAATGTTTTCACTTAAGGTAGTGGCCAATTCGTAGCCTGTATAATCTGCAGATACGGGAAACTTCTTATGGCTTCGGTTCACCAGAACAGCGATTTCGATCTTCTTAACGGCATATTTCACAAAAGGCTCCATCACGTAAGTAAGCGTACGGCCAGAATTCAACACATCATCCACAATGACCAGACACTTGTCCGTCAGGTCTACCGCTGGACTTACGGTGACCGCTGGTTGTTTTTTGGTGAACTTATCCAACGAAACCTCCACCTGCTGTATGTCCAATCCTGATATTTCCCTGACCTTTTCCGCCAAAATTCCGGCCAACACACTCCCCATACCTGTCACTCCAGCAAATACCAACGCTTGCTCTCCAGCATTCCTTTCATATATTTCATAAGCAATGCGAATGATTTTCTGTTGGATTTGCTTATGGTTCAACACTAATGTTTTTATCTCACTCATGATGGTCTAATCAATCGGTTTTGCCTGCGAAAATTACTTCAAATGGGAATGGATTCAAAGGTAATGGGATCGAAAAATTAAATATTGAAAGGTCAAAAAATCGGCATAATTTCATCCTTGGCCCTAACGGCTTGGACGAAATCAACACCAGCACCGTCCACCATTTACCGGAAAGTATCCTCTTCATGTAAGATTTTGACATAACTATCGTACCGGTAAGGGTGAATATATCCCTCTTCCAGCACCTCCAAAACCTTACAGCCGGGTTCATTAAGGTGCTTGCAATTGTTATACTTGCACTGCCCCAAGTATTTTCTCATTTCCACAAAATAATGCGAAAGCTCTTGGTCATCGATATCCAGAATCCCAAATTCCTTGATCCCCGGTGTATCGATCAGGTAACCTCCACCTTCCAGCGGAAACATTTCTGCAAAGGTAGTGGTATGCACTCCTTTTGAGGTAAAAGAGGACACCTCCTTGGTCGTCTGGGAAGCAGACGGAATGATCTTGTTCAGCAAAGAGGACTTGCCCACTCCAGAATGCCCCGAGAGCAAAGTGGTCTTCCCGGACAACTTCGGCAAAAACACCTCCTGGAGCCCTTCATCATCGAGGGCAGAAATTTCCACCACGGGATATCCCAATGGCTCATAAATATCATGGATGTCCTGAAGGAATTCCTTGTCCTTTTCCTTCTTGACCAAGTCCATTTTATTTACCACAATGGTCGTGGGAATCCTAAAACTCTCCGTGCTTACGATAAACCGATCGATAAACCCTAAGGAGGTCCGCGGCTGCTTCAACGTCACCACCAAGAATGCCTGATCAATATTGGAAGCCAAAATGTGGGAAAAGTTTTGCTTTCGAGTAGACTTCCTGATGATGTAGTTTTCCCGGGGCAAAATACTGGAGATCACCGCACTCTCTTGATTGATTTCCTTAGCCAATAGCACAAAATCACCTACTGCTATCGGATTGGTAAGCTTAAGGTCGTCCTGCTTGAACTTCCCCCTTAACCGAGCCCGAATCGGTCCCTTTTCCGTCTCTACCTCGTACCAGCTTCCCGTACTCTTTATTACCCTTCCTTTTTGCTCCATTGGACCGTATTTTTCACGCTGTTGATGATGTTAGCTGCACTGCCAAGGTTATCCATGACCAGTTTCTCCGCTGCATTCACGGCTTGATCGTAGGCCTCGGGCGCTTCCAAAGCTAAGATTATTTTCTCGAATGCTGCAGCATCCTCCACTTCGAATCCACAACCATATTGCTGGCTGATTCCTCCTTCAGGAAATTTACTGGCCTTTTTCAATTTCCCGAAAAGTACAGGTATATAGAAAGCCAATGGCTCCAAAATATTATGCAGCCCTTTTCCAAATGCCCCGCCGACATAAGCGACCTTAGCATACTGGTAAAGAGAAGACAACATGCCGATATTATCTATAAAGAGCACCTTCACCCCCTCCGACGAGGCCCCATCCAGTTCTGAATACTTTATGGATGGATGCTTGATCTGGAGCTGCCAATCAGCTATTTGGGCGTCATTGATATCGTGCGGTGCGATGATGTAGTGAAAATCTTCATGACTATTGACAAATGGCAGGATCACCTCCATGTCTTCCGGCCAAGCACTTCCGATCACCATCACCTTTTTCTGCCCAAAAAGAGCTTCGATCTCAGGAAATTGCTTGGGAGATTGGCTGATGGCGCGGACATTATCATAGCGGGTATCTCCGGTCACCGTCGTCTCAGAAACGCCTATTTCCCCTAACAACCTTTGCGTCTGGTCATTCTGAACATAGATATGGTCAAAGCATTTCAGCACTTTTCTGAAAAACCCTCCGTAAAACTGAAAATAAACCTGATCCTTACGCAAAGCAGCCGAAAACAAAAACAAGGGAACTTGCCGTTTTTTTGCTTCAAAGATAAAATTGGCCCACAGGTCATACTTTACAAAAAACACCACCGATGGCTTTACCAAATTCAAAAAATGCTTGGCATTTCCTTCGGTATCAAAAGGCAAATACGTCACCCCGTCCACATTTGGCTGTGGCTTTTTGATGACATTTTCATAGCCACTGGGACTGAAAAAAGTCACCAAAACCGCCATTGCCGGAAACTCCTGTTTTAATCGTGCAATCACCGGCTTGGCCTGTTCATATTCTCCAAGGGAAGCCACATGAAACCAAGCTACTTTTCCATGATGCTTTTCTCGAAAAATGGCTATTTCATCAAAAACAGGCTTCCTCCCCCTCACCAAACGCGCCAATTTGGAGTCTCCTCCACTGGCCATCCTGAGCATTCCGGAAAAAACCCAAACCGAAAAATCATATAACACCTTCATGCCCAAAAATAGCAAGAAGCCGGTAAACGACCTTACATCGATAGCAGTTTTCTGACTCATGCCTGTCGTCCGGCGTATCGCTCATTAGGCGAATGTACGGACACCCGCATCAATTAGGAAGTCACCAAAGCGAGGACATAAAAAAAAAGATTAAGCGGAAAAGTCGGGGACTGCCAGCATTACATAATGGCAAAACCACGGTTAAATAAACATGCCATAACGTCCCAAAGGCACCAAGTGCACGTTGGTCCTGCACGGAAGGAAATGTATAATTGCTTTGGGCCTGAGGCCTTGGCAGCATATCATTGTTCCGATAACTCAATGCATCATCTAGTCCGCATTTGAAATGTGGACTGCGGGGAAGGACTTTTGTAATGCCCTCATATAAGCACTCCATTATTATGGCTTGATCACATTTTATCCATGGTGTAATCTGGAGAGAGGTGAAATACAAGGTATAAAGTATTTTGTAGCGATCGTTATATATGCTCGAAAGCTAGAGGTTGTCTCATAAGTCCTCGTCATTGCGATTCCGATGGATATCGGAAGAAGCAATCTCGTCATACGTGCAATGAAAGCTCATCG
>JGI2924J29684_1077619_pt1 | contig 19655 bp, 21 predicted proteins | sample BenlonsequencITS_FD_29684 | JGI IMG/M metagenome (IMG submission 29684)
GATGAAGGTGAAGGCGGCACCGATCGGCGCTGCCTCCATCGCTACCACTTCGGCCAGCTTGATGCGCCAGACCAGGGCCAGAAAGGCGGCCACGGCCATCACGCCATAGACGAACATGCTCATCCAGGCGCAGGGCACGTGGATGAAGATGATGCGGTAGGCGTCATGCTGCTGGTAGTCGGGCGGTGCCAGCACCAGGCCACCGTAAAGCCCGATCACGCCCAGCACGATGGCGATGGCATAGGCCCAGGGCCGCAGCAGTCCGGCGAAGCGGTAAAAGATGGGGGGCGAGCTGAGCTTGTGCAGCCACAGCGGAATCCACGAGCCATTAGCCATGCCGTTGCTCCGAGGTAGGTGGGTAGGCCGGTCGGGCGGCGGGAATCAGGCACAGCGGCGAGATCCGGAGAAGAGAGAGGCGAATCAACATGTCGGGTCAGGCATCCAACGCAATACGCAACGCCGCGGCACAGGCCAGCGGGGCCAGAACGATCATCGCCGCCAGTCCGGCGCCCAGCCAGGCGAGGGGGGCGGCATAGGACAGGCCTTGCTGGGCGGCACCCACGGCGCCGGCGGCGAAGATCACCACCGGAACGCACAGGGGCAGCAGCATCAAGGCCAGCAGCATACCAGAGCGGCGGGTGCCGGCTGTCAGCGCCACCAGTACCGCTCCGAGCAGGCTCAGCAGCGGGGTGGACAGCAGCAGGGCGGCGACCAGCACGGGAATCACCGCATTGGGCAAGTGCAGGGCACTGGCCAGCACCGGCGCGACGATGATCAACGGCAGGGCCGCGGTCAGCCAGTGGGCCAGAATCTTCATGCCCAGCAGCAGCGCCAGCGGCTGAGGCGCCAGCACCAGCTGTTCCAGCGAACCGTCTTCGATATCGCTGCGGAACATGGCATCCAGCGCCAGCAGCATGGCCAGCAGCACGGTCACCAGCACCACGCCGGAGGCGATCCGCTGCAGCAGATTGATGTCCGGTCCCAGCGCGAAGGGGAACAAGGTGGTGACGATCACGGCATACAGGACCGGCAATGCCATTTCGCTGCGCCGGCGCCAGGCCAGTGTCAAGTCGCGCTGCAGCAAAGCGCAGCACGCACGGGCCATGCCCGGCACGGCGGGGGAAACCTCGGGTTCAATCATGCATGCGTATCCGTGCCGCGCTGTCGCCGAGAAAGCTGACCGCGCCATGTCCTGTGACGAGGGCAGCGCCGCCGGCACCGGTATGCTGCGCCAGAATCTGGTTGACCATGTCGATGCCGGCCCGGTCCAGATTGGCGTAAGGCTCGTCCAGCAACCACAGTGTGCCGGGAATCACCATCAGCCGGGCCAGCGCCACCCGCTTTTTCTGACCTGCGGACAGGCTGCGGACCAGTTCGTCCTCGTAACCGCGCAAGCCGATGTCGGCGAGTGTAGCGGCAATCTCGCGACCTGGTCGCAGGCCGTGCAGACCGACCGCCACGGCCAGATTCTCGCGAGCGGTCAATTCGTGTTTCAGGCCCAGCTGGTGGCCCAGAAACAGCAGTTCGCCGTCCCGGCGCGGGCCCGTCATCAATTCGCCGCGCCAGCGCAGCTCGCCTTCGTCGTGACGAAGCAGGCCGGTGAGAATGCGCATCAAGGTGGTCTTGCCGCTGCCGTTGTCGCCCTCGATCAGCCGCAGGTCGCCTGCCCGCAGACAGAAATCCAGCGGTCCGAAAATGCATTCGTCCTGGCGGTAGAAGCTGAGTCCCTTGGCTTCTAGCAAGGGTGGTGCGGCATTACGGCTCATCCTGACTATTGTCCGCAAAGCGCATGGCGCTTGTCCAACCTTATCTGCTTCATGCTGTCGCTGCCTGTTGAGCCAGCTCGCCGCTGAATCGCAGGACCGCCTTGCCGTCTGCATCGGTGCCTACCCACGCCCGCTGGCCGTATTGCACGGCCAGTCGATCCAGCTGGATGGCGGTGAGTCCGGTGATCCACAGGCTGGCCTCGTGCCAGCCCGTGCGGCCGATGCCGAGTCCGGCTCGCCACTGACAGCCGGGCAGAGTTTGCAATTGTTGCAGCAGTTGCCGCTGGGCCTGGCGATTGTCGGCCCGTGATCGCGGCTCCGAATCCGGGTTCCATGCCGTCAGAAAGCCACCGCCCTCCGGTGGTGCCTGCAAGGCAGCTGGCAGCGCGTGGCCGATGTGTATGCTGGCATGACCGCCGCCGGCCAGACGGACCCGGTAGTCGGTCTCCCGGTAAGCTTGCAGCAGAGCGGCTTCCCGCTGGCTCATGAGGGCAAGGGGAGTGGCGGAAGATGCTGGCGGGTGGCCGCCGCCACGGTCTCGAGATCTGCGCCGCAGGGATCGGCATGGCGACCCAGCAATTCGCCCAGCCATTGCTCCTGCTGCAGTCCCCGCTGCAAGGCATAGGCATAGGGCAGGCGGGTGAAGGTGACCAGACGGTAGCGCGGCATGAAGTGTCGCGGGGCCAGTCGCGCCAGCTCCGTGGCCAGTCGGCGCTTCAGCAGAAACCCGGGATCGGTCACCGAGTCGCGCATCTCGATATAGTTTTCCAGAGCCATGGCCGCGATGGCGTCCGCCTGCGGCTGGCGCCGCTGCTGGAAGCGGGCAAACAGACCGGGTCGGGGCTGCCCGGCATCGAGCAGAGCCAGGGCCAAGTCCAGCGCATCTTCGAGGGAGCAGTTCATGCCCTGACCATGGAAGGGCACAATGGCATGCGCGGCATCGCCGATGAGTACCGCCTGATCGTCCAGATGCCATCGATCCAGGTACAAGGTGCCGAGCCGGCCGACCGGGTGGTTGGCAAAGTCGGCATCGAAATCCGGCATCAAGGCCAGCAGGTCGGGAAATTCGCGGGCAAACAGGTTGCGGGCCGCCCTTGCATCTGGGAGAGCCTCGAAACTCGGTGCCGGCCCTTGTCGCGGCAGAAATACGGTCACGGTGAAGCTGCCATCGTGATTGGGCAGCGCGATCGTCATATAGGCCTGGCGCGGCCAGATATGCAGGCCATGCGGCTCGAGTGCGAAGCGCTGGCCACCTGTGCCGCCGGAAGGAATTTCCAGTTCCTTGTAGGCATGGTCCAGCAGTTCGAACCGTTCGCCCAGCCGTTGGCGCGACTGCATGGCGTTGCGCACCGCGGAGCCGGCGCCATCGGCGCCGACGAGTTGCCGGAACGGGCGGCGATGGCTGTGACCGTCCGCATCACGCAGCTGCAATTGGCCGGCTTCGAAATCCACGGTCTCCAGCGCGGACTGGAAATGGAAGCTGGCGCCGGCCGCCCGTGCGGCGCGGCACAGTTCCAGACTGAGCTGGTGCCGGCTGATCGACCACAGCACCTCGCTGTCGTCCGGTCCGTAGCGCAGCAGGGTCGCCGGTTGCCCGGGGACATGCACCAGCCGGCCCCGCATCATCACTGCCCGGGCCAGCACGGCTTCGGCCACGCCGGCCTGGCGCAGGGCATGCAGGCCGCGTTCGGCCAGTGCCAGATTGATCGAGCGGCCGGCCTCGCCCGGGCCGAGCTCGGGGTCGCTGCGGCGTTCATGGACTTCGACCTTCAGTCCGGAGCGGGCCAGCAAGGTGGCCAGCAAGGCGCCGGCGGGCCCTGCGCCGATGATGGTGATGGCCGGTTGCGATGACATCGGAACGTGCTCGTCGGGGTGAGGCGGCCGGGGACGCCGGAACTCCTATTGTTGCAGGATGTCTGTAGCTGTTGCCATCCGGGGAACGGTGTGGATCGTGGCGGATCCGGCGCGTGTCGTTTGGGCGTCGCAGGGCGGGTCCGGCTTGAAGTCATGGCCTTTTGCCACGATAACTCAGGTACTTTATACAGCGTGCGGGCCTGATGGCTCGTGGTGGCAGATGGAAGGAGAGGGCCCGGATGGGCGAAAACGATATTGACCGGGCCTTGGTGGAACGCGTTCAGGCGGGTGACAAGCGGGCGTTCGAGTTGCTGGTGCGCAAATACCAGCACAAGATCATTGCCCTGATCTCGCGCTATGTTCATGACCATGCCGAGTGCGAAGACGTGGCCCAGGAGGCTTTCGTGCGTGCGTGGCGGGCACTGGCGACCTTCCGCGGCGAAAGCGCCTTCTATACCTGGATGTACAAGATCGCGGTCAACACCGCCAAGAACTATCTGGTGGCGCAGAAGCGCCGGCCGCCGAGCGATGACGTGGCCGTGGATGATGCCGGTTATCTGCCCGGCACCGACCGCATGCACGAACAGGCGACGCCCGAGCGTGAATTGATGCGGCAGGAAATTGAACAAACGGTGTTTTCCACTGTCGAAGCTTTGCCCGAGGAGCTGAAGGCGGCCATCACCATGCGAGAGGTGGACGGCCTGAGCTACGAGGAAATCGCTGTGGCGATGGCTTGCCCGATCGGAACGGTCCGCTCCCGGATCTTCCGTGCCCGTGAAGCCATTGATGAAAAATTGCGGCCGCTGCTGTCGGAACGCGAGGACCGGAAACATGACTGAACCCAATCTCCAGCAAGATCTTTCGGCCTGCAGGGATGGCGAATTGCCCTCCGATGCCACGCGCTTTCTGTTGCGTCGACTGGATCATGATGCCGAGCTGGTGGAGTCCTGGTCACGCTATCAGCTGATCGGTGCCAGCTTGCGCAGGGAACAGGGGAGGTTGGCCTCGGCGGACTTCGCCAGTCGCGTGATGCAGGCGGTCGAGGTCGAGCCGATGGCCACGCGCTCGCCGCTGTCGGGCGGCCGGCGCTGGCTGCAGTGGTCCATGGGCGGAGCCATCGCTGCCAGTGTAGCGGTGGCTGCGCTGGTGACCAGCCAGCCGGGCGGTCCGAGCACGGCCTCGCCTCAGGTTGCCCAGGTTCTGCCCCGTACTGCCGCCGCGGATACCCGCCAGTCGGATGCAGCCGAATTGGCCCAGACGGCCGCGCCGGCCGCGATGCCATCCAATGCGCCGGTGCAGGTGCCGGCCTGGCTGAGCGGTTATTCGGCCTCGCGGTTGAGTCAGCGGGCCTCGGTGACTTTGGGCGCGCCACCGTCAGAGTCGTTGCCGGAGGCCTTGCGCTATCGCAGCCAGGCACGCTATCCGGCCATCAATACCGGCAATGGCAGTTATCTGATTCTGCTTGACCCCAAGACCAGCGGCCAACGGGCTGCCGCGCAGTAACACGGTGCCGGGCCGCCCTTTCTGTTGAGGGCCGCCCGCAATGCGCGGGAGACGACCGGGCAAGCTTCGCTGCGGGCTGTCATATGGATCGCGCGCGCGGGCAACCGCCTTGCAGGGGTGCTGCAGTAAGGCTTTTCATCATGCGTCGAGCCTGAGGAGAAACCTGATGCGTCACTTGCCTTTTGCCTTCATTCTGGTCATGGCCGGTCTCGGCCCGGGTCTGGTGTCTGCCGGGATGCCTGCGGTGCCGGCGTCTTCGTCGCCGCCATCGGCGGCCGTCGCCAGCGCACTGCCTGATTTCACGGCCATCGTCGAGCGCAATGCGCCGGCGGTCGTGCACGTGGAGGCGCATTATGGCGGCGCGGATCCGGCCGGTACCGAGTCTGCCGCGGCCCGGCGGCAGCTGGAGATCCTGCAGCAGCTCTTCGGGCTGCAAGGTGTGCCGGTGCCGCGCGATCCGCCGCAGACGGCGCTGGGCTCGGGATTCATTCTTTCCTCCGACGGCTACATTCTGACCAACAATCATGTGGTCAAAGGGGCCGGTTCGGTCAGTGTGCGGCTGCAGGACCATCGTCGCCTCGCCGCCAAGGTGGTGGGCAGTGATCAGACGTATGATATCGCCTTGCTCAAGGTCGAGGCCGGCAAGCCTTTGCCGGCGGTGGATATCGGCGATTCACGGCGACTCAAGGCCGGTCAATGGGTGCTGGCGATCGGCTCGCCCTTCGGCTTTGACTACACCGTCACCCAGGGCATCGTCAGTGCCGTGGGACGTCATCTGGGGCGCGGCGACCAGCCCTGGGTGTCCTTTATCCAGACCGATGTGCCGATCAATCGCGGCAATTCCGGCGGCCCATTGTTCAATTTGCAGGGGCAGGTCGTCGGCATCAATTCGCAGATCTACTCCAATACCGGAGGCTATCAGGGCGTATCCTTCTCCATTCCCATCGATGTGGCCATGCATGCGGTCGATCAGCTGAAGCGACAGGGCTATGTCTCGCGTGGCGTGCTGGGTGTGCTGGTGCAGCCGGTCGACGAGGGCATTGCCCGTGGCCTGGGCATGCCTGATGCCAATGGGGCGCTGGTACGCTCGGTGGCGCCGGACAGTGGTGCGGCCCGCGGCGGAGTCCGGCCCGGCGACGTGATCCGCGCCTACAATGGTGAAACCATCATGGATGGTTCGGATCTGCCGCCGCTGGTCGGCACTTCGGCAGTGGGGCGCCGGGTGCAGCTGACTGTCTGGCGGGATCGCAAGGCGATCACGCTGCCGGTGGAGGTAGGGGCGATGCCGAGGGATCGTCAGGCGGGCGCGTGGATGATGGGGGATGGACTGGATCGGCTGGGGCTGCTCGTACAGGATACGGATCCTGCCACTTCAGCATCGGGTTCTCCGGCCGGGGCGGTGATCCGTCAGGTCGGCCCGGGGCCTGCCGAACGACAGGGCCTGCAGACCGGCGATACGATCATCCAGCTCAACCAGCGTGCGGTGACCTCGGCGCGGGACTTCGAGGCCAGGGTGGCCGCGCTGAAGCCGGGTGCTACGGTACTGCTGCTGGTCCGGCGCGAAGGCCAGACGCAGTTCGTGGCGATCACCTTGCCGGCGGCCGAGTCACCGCGGCGCTGATCCATTGGGCGCGTGCCTCATTCCGTGCGACAATGCCGGGTTGGCCGCCATCCTGGCGGCATGCCGGAACGGTCTCGGGGTGACGTTGTCGCCCGGAACGAGGCTCCGGCCATCCCCTGCCGCGCGGAACTCACTTGACAGCACGCTCCATGGAACTGATTCGCAACTTCTCCATCATCGCCCATATCGATCACGGCAAGTCGACCCTGGCTGACCGGATCATCCAGCTGTGCGGAGGTCTGACCGCGCGCGAAATGGAAGCGCAGGTGCTGGACAACAATCCGATCGAACGCGAGCGGGGCATCACCATCAAGGCCCAGTCGGTCTCGCTGCCCTATACCGCCAAGGACGGCAAGACCTATCAGCTGAACTTCATCGACACTCCAGGTCACGTCGACTTCAGCTATGAAGTCTCGCGCTCGCTGGCTGCCTGCGAGGGCGCGCTGCTGGTGGTCGACGCCGCCCAGGGCGTGGAAGCGCAGTCGGTGGCCAATTGCTATACGGCGGTCGAGATGGGTCTGGAAGTGATTCCGGTGCTCAACAAGATCGACTTGCCGACGGCTGATCCGGACAAGGTCAAGGGGGAGATCGAGGCCGTGATCGGCATCGATGCCACCGACGCGATTGCGGTCAGCGCCAAGACCGGCCAGAATATCGATGAAGTGCTGGAAGCCATCGTGGCGCGGATTCCGCCTCCGACGGTGGGCGATACCGACAAGCTGCAGGCGCTGATCATTGATTCCTGGTTCGACAACTACCTGGGCGTGGTGTCGCTGGTCAAGGTGGTGCAGGGCGAGATCCGGCCGGGTGAAAAGCTGCTGGTGATGTCCACTGGTCGCGCCCACGAGGTCAGCGAAGTCGGTGTGTTCACCCCCAAGCGCAAGAAGCTGGATGTGCTCAAGTCCGGTGAAGTGGGCTGGATCAATGCCTCGATCAAGGACGTACACGGCGCGCCGGTCGGCGATACCCTGACCCACGCAGGCAAACCGGCCGACAAGCCGCTGCCCGGTTTCCAGACCATGCAGCCGCGCGTGTTCGCCGGCCTGTTCCCGGTATCGGCCGATGATTACCCCGGTCTGCGCGAGGCGCTGGACAAGCTGCGCCTGAACGATGCCGCGCTGTTCTTCGAGCCGGAAAGCTCCGAAGCGATGGGCTTCGGCTTCCGCTGCGGCTTTCTGGGCATGCTGCACATGGAAATCGTGCAGGAGCGGCTGGAGCGCGAATACGATCTGGACCTGGTTACCACCGCGCCGACCGTGGTCTATCAGGTGCTGAAGGACGACGGCAGCCTGCTGGATATCGACAATCCGGCCAAGCTGCCGCCGCTGCCGCAGATCAGCGAAATCCGCGAGCCGGTCATCGTGGCCAATATCCTGACGCCGGCCGACTACATCGGCAATATCATCACCTTGTGCGAAGAGAAGCGCGGCATCCAGCGCGGCATCCAGTACATGGCCAGCCAGGTGCAGATCAGCTACGAGTTGCCGCTGGCCGAAGTGGTGCTGGACTTCTTTGATCGCCTGAAGTCGGTGTCGCGCGGCTATGCCTCGATGGATTACAGCTTCGATCGCTTCGAGGCCGGTCCTTTCGTGCGCGTCGACGTGCTGATCAATGGCGAAAAAGTCGATGCGCTGAGCCTGATCGTGCATCGTGCTCATGCCGACCGTCGCGGTCGTGCCCTGGTGGAACGGATGAAGGAGCTGATTCCGCGCCAGCAGTTCGACGTGGCGATCCAGGCCGCGGTGGGAGCCCAGATCATCGCCCGTTCGACGGTGAAAGCCCTGCGCAAGAATGTTCTGGCCAAGTGCTATGGCGGCGATATCAGCCGCAAGAAGAAATTGCTGGAAAAGCAGAAGGAAGGCAAGAAGCGGATGAAGCAGGTCGGCCGCGTCGAGATTCCGCAGGAGGCTTTCCTGGCCGTGCTGAAGGTCGACAACTGAGTCGGCCGTTCGCCGCGCCAGGAGGCCTGTATTCTGCCGCAGGCAGCATCCGCAGATCGCCCCCCCTGCCGAATGGCGGTCGCCAGCGTCGAAGGGATAGTGTTCAATCAGGCAGCCTGGCGGGTTTGGGCCGGCGTATTTTGGAGTTGATGCATGGAATTTGATTTGTCTGCGGTATTGCTGGGCCTGACCGTGGTCTTCGGCGTCATCTGGGCATTGGACCGAATGGTATTTGCCAAGCGGCGTGCCGCGGGCAGGGCCGAGCCGATGATCGTGGACTGGGCGCGTTCGCTGTTTCCGGTTGTCCTGCTGGTGCTGGTGCTGCGTTCGTTCGTGGCCGAGCCGTTCCGGATCCCTTCCGGGTCGATGATGCCGACCCTGGATATCGGAGACTTCATTCTGGTCAACAAATTCGCCTACGGCCTGCGTCTTCCGGTGTTCAACGACAAGGTCGTCTCGCTGGGCGAGCCCAAGCGCGGCGATGTGGTGGTATTCCGCTGGCCGGGCTTTCGCTGCGAAGCGGCCGATGGCAGCACGATCCGTGGCGGCGACATCAATTGCAACTCGCCGGTGCCCAGCCAGAACTGGATCAAGCGGGTGATCGGCCTGCCGGGCGACCATATCGAAGTCAATGGCGACGAGCTGCGGATCAACGGCACGCCGGTCACCGCCCAGGAGGTCGGACCTTTCGTCGGCAATACCTCTCACGATACCGACCGGATGATGATGCAGCGCCAAGCCACGGTCTGGAACGAGGACCTCATGGGCGTGCGCCATCTGATTGCCCGCATGCCGCCGAGTCCCAATTATGATCCGCCGCCGAGCATTCCCGGTCAGCTGGTGACCAGCGGTACGGTGCCGGCCAATTGCTATCTGGTGATGGGCGACAATCGTTACGACAGTCTGGACAGCCGTTGGTGGGGCTGCGTGCCGGAGAAAAATCTGGCCGGCAAGGCCTTCCTGATCTGGCTCAGCTGGACCGGTCACGGCATTGCCTTCCATCGCATCGGGACCCTGATTCATTGAGCGGGTTCAGTACTCATGCCAGCGCTGCACGGCAGCGAGGCGTCAGCCTGAGCGGCTTTCTGCTCTCGACGATCGCCGTCGTGTTCAGCGTGGTGGTGGTGGCCAAGCTGCTGCCGGCCTATCTGGAATACTATGGTCTGGCCAAGGCGTTGCAGGGTGCCGCCGCCAGTGGCGATGAAAACGACAGTCTGGCCGCGGTGCGCTCCCGTTTCAGTCGCGGACTGGACAGCCAGTATGTCGACAGCCATACGGTGCAGAGCCAGGATCTGAGCCTGCGCACCGATGCGGCTCAAGGTCGCCAGCTGGTACTGGCCTACGACAAACAGATCCACATGTTCTACAACATCGATGCATTGCTGCATTTCAAGAAAAGCGTGCCCTTTCGCGGCACGGCCGATAGCGAGGCCCAGTGAAGCTCGATCACGTCTTTGAAAAGCCTGAACTGGCGCAACTGGCCCTGACCCATCGCAGTATGGGCAGGCCCAACAACGAGCGCCTGGAATTTCTGGGCGATGCCTTGCTGGGCGTGATCGTGGCCGAGCTGCTGTACGAAGCCCATCCCAAGGCCAGCGAAGGCGAGCTGTCACGGCTGCGGGCGCAGCTGGTCAACGGGCAGGCGCTGGCGGTACTGGCTCGCAAGCTGGCGCTGGGCGACGGTCTGCGGCTGGGCCCGGGGGAACTCAAGAGCGGCGGCTACCGTCGTGACTCGATTCTGGCCGATGCCTGCGAGGCGATGATTGCCGCCATCTACCTGGATGCCGGTTTCGAGACCTGCCGCCAGGTGGTCGGTCGCTGGTTCGCGCCGCAGATCGCCGCCTTGCCCAGATCTTCCAAGGATGCCAAGACCCGCCTGCAGGAATGGCTGCAGGGCAAGGGCTTGAGTCTCCCGGTCTACACGCTTATCGACAGCCACGGCGAAGATCACGACAAGACCTTCGACGTCAGCTGTGCCATTACCGATCCCCAGCCCATGCTGGCCCAGGCCCAGGGCAGCAGTCGGCGCAGTGCTGAACAAAATGCGGCCGAACAGATACTGGCCCGCCTTCAGGAACACCTATGAACATTTCCGACCCGACCGGCAGCGAACTGCCCGAATCCGACTTCCGCTGCGGCACGGTCGCCCTCGCCGGGCGCCCCAATGTCGGCAAGTCGACCCTGCTCAACGCCTTGATCGGCGTGCGCCTCTCCATCGTCAGTCCCCGGCCGCAGACCACCCGGCACAGGATTCTGGGGATCGCCAGCAGCGATGACGCCCAGATCCTGTATGTCGATACGCCGGGCCTGCACAAGGGCGGCAAGCGTGCCATGAACCGGTCCATCAATCGGGTTGCCCGCAGCGCCATCAGCGAAGTCGATGTGCTGGTGCAGGTGATCGAGGCCGGACGTTGGACCGAAGAAGACCAGGGTCTGTACCAGGCCATGGAAGGGCAGGATGCGCCGCGTCTGCTGGTGGTCAACAAGGTCGATCTGGCCAAGGACAAGACCATCCTGCTGCCCTTTATGAGCAAGCTGCTGGAAGAGCACAGCTATGCCGAGGTCTACTATGTCAGCGCATTGAAGAACAAGGGCCTGAAGGAGCTGGTGGCCGGCATTCGCCAGCGCCTGCCGCAGCAGGCCGCGATCTTCGGTGAAGACGAGGTCACCGACCGCAGCGAGCGATTCCTGGCGGCAGAACTGGTGCGTGAGCAGCTGATGCGCCGGCTGGACCAGGAACTGCCGTATGCGACGACCGTCGAGATCGAGCAGTTCCAGGATCGCCCTGATGGCGTGGCCGAAATCCATGCCGTGATCTGGGTCGAGCGTGACGGCCAGAAGGCCATCGTGATCGGCCAGGGCGGTGCCCAGCTGAAGGCGATCGGTACCGCCGCCCGCTGGCATATGGAAAAGCTTTTCGAGCGCAAGGTCTTCCTCAAGCTGTGGGTCAAGGTTCGCGAAGGCTGGGTCGACGACGAGAACGCGCTGAAGAAGTTCGGCTACACCGACTGATCCCAGTCCATCCATGCTGATCGAGCAGCAGCCAGGCTATGTCCTGCATGCCCGGGCCTACCGGGAAACCTCGCTGCTGCTGGAATGCCTGACCCGCGATCATGGGCGTATCGGTGTGGTGGCACGCGGTGTACGCGGGGCTCGCGGCGGTGCCCTGCGTGCCACCCTGGAGCCTTTTCAACGGCTGAGCCTCGATCTGCAGCGACGCGGCGAGCTGGCGACGCTGCGGACGGCCGAACCCATGGATCTGCCCCTGCGCATGCAGGGTGGCACCACCTTGGTCGGTCTGTATCTCAACGAGCTGGTCACCCGGCTGTGCCCGCGTGACGATCCGCACCCCGGGATCTACGCCGCCTATCGGCAGACCTTGGCGCGACTGGTGGCTGGCGAGCCTGCCGGCTGGACCTTGCGCCGCTTCGAGCGCGACCTGCTGGCCGAGCTGGGTTATGCCCTGGCGCTGGATGTCAGGGCCGACAGCGGCGAAGCCCCGGATCCCGAGGCCTGGTACCGCTATCAGCCCGAGGATGGGCTGTGGCCCTCGGCTGAGAAGTTTCCGCAGGCCGTGCAGGGCGCCGATCTGCTGGCCCTGGCCGAAGACCGTCCGCCCGCCGCCGATGGCCAGGTGCGTTTGCGCCGCATGATGCGCGACATCATCCGTGCCCAGCTGGGAGGAGGCGAGCTGCACGCCTGGGTAGTGCTTGCCGCCATGTGGCGACCGGATTGATGGCGTTGGATGGCGAGACGCGTGACCGCCTGCCGTCCGGTATCAGAAGCTCAGGCCGGGCGGACGGTTGCAGTCGTAGCGCTGCTCGTCGGCTTTGACATCGGCCGTCGTCAGATGGCGGTCGATCAGTTGCTGCGGAGACAGGCTTTCCTCCACCTGCACGTCGATGCAATCACGGCGGGCAATGCCGAATAAGCGTTGAGTCGTGTGCATGGCGGCAGCCAGGCCATGCTGCAAGGGATCTTGCAACCTGAGCCCGGCCATCCGGTGGCTGGCGGTGCCGGGCAGGCCGTGGATAGCATTGGCGGCGCTCGCCGCCTGCAGACGCTGGCGCAGTCCTCTATTTTCAAAATGGGCGAGCGGCCTTGCATCCGAGGTCCTGTTCGCCGAGGGCCCTATCCCTGGAGGGGCCACAGCTTCCAGCAGTGAAGCCGGGTTGGCGAGTATCGTTGGCTGCAGACCCGTCCAATGAGCTGGGCGCCGGTGGTGCAAGGGCAGGGCGCCGATCACGGTGCGCCGCCGGCGCCGGGATGGCGGTTCGGTTGCAGGTTTTGCGGGCGATGCTCGAGGAGCTTGCCGGCTTGCTTCAAACCTCAAATGCAGACGAAGTGCTGTGACCAGGTTCGGCGGCCGTGGCAATGAGATCGTCAGCGGCACCGCCGGAAGCAGCAGCCATAGCAGTACCCCCGTGTTGAGGATGGCGGTGATCGCCAACGCCAGTGCGCGCCTGGTCGAGAAGCGGTACTCCTTATGGCTCGCCATTTTATGCTTTGCCCCAGTGACCAGCATGTGCCGATACTCGATATGAGCATGAAGGCCTGGTTGAAGTTCCATCTGCCGATGTCGGCAGCCGTTCCAAGCGGCGTGTGCAAGAGCTGTCCGGTCTTTGCGACGCCATCCCGCCGCCTCTGCATGGTCGATTTGGGGCTCGTCGCCACTGGTGATGGCGGCGACCCATCGCGGGATACAAGGTGTGGTGGCCGATCAGGAATATCTCCGGTTCAGTCGGGAGGGCGGAGCCAGAGATCGAATAGGAAACACTCCGGCTCGTGGGCATGGATCAGACCGCAGGCCTGGGCCCAGGCATGGCAGATGCGTGGGCCGACGAACTGGAATCCGCGGCGGCGCAACCGGCGGGAGAGTTCATCACCGACCGCGGATGTGGTGGCGTGGGCATCGCCGGCCACGGGATGCCCGCCGACCACCTGCCAGGCCAGCTTCGCGAAGTCTTCGCCAGCCAGGTGCATGGCCTGCCAGGCACGGGCGTTGTGCAGTACGGCGCGGATTTTCTGTGGTGAGCGGATCATCCCGGGGGCCGCCATGATTGTTGCGATATCTGCCGGATGGCGAGCGGCGAGGATGTCAGGATCAAAGTCAGCGAAGGCCGTGCGCAAGGCCGGGCGTCGTTGCAGGATCAATCGCCAGCTCAGACCAGCCTGAAAGCCGTCCAGCATCAGTTTCTCCCACAACGCCCGGGCATCGTGCTGCGGGCGCCCCCATTCGGAGTCATGGTAGGCCTGCAGCAGGGGATCGCTGGCGGCCCAGCGGCAGCGGGGCAGCACGGGGGGAGTGGCCACCGGGTGGGCGTTCATGACGGGTCTCCTGCCTCATCCCGGCGGTCCGGAGCCAGCTGGAAGCCTGCAGCAGCGACTTCGCGGGACAGCAGTTCACGCTTGCGTTCCACGCCCCAGCGGTAGCCGGACAGACTGCCGTCATGGCGGACCACCCGATGGCAGGGCACGGCCACGGCCAGCCGGTTGGCGGCGCAGGCGCCGGCCACCGCCCGCACCGCTTTGGGAGCACCGATGCGGCGGGCCAGTTCGGCATAGCTGATCGTGGTGCCCGGCGGGATCTGGCGCAGGGCATGCCAGACCCGATGCTGAAACGCGGTGCCTTGCAGATCCAGCGGCAGCTCCAGCGGCAGGCTGGGTTGTTCGACCACGGCCACGACCTGGGCGACCAGGTCTTCGTAGCCGGCGTTGTCCGCGGCCAGCCGGCTGCCGGGAAACTGCCGCTGCAGGTTCTGCAACAAGGTTTGCGGATCGTCGCCCAGCAGAATCGCGGCCAGTCCGCGCGGGGTGCTGGCCACCAGTACCGAGCCCAGACTGGACTGGGCGATGGCGACATGCAGCGCCTCGATGGCCTTGCCACGGCGAAACGCACCGGGACTCATGCCCAGCAGGCGGCTGCCATGTTCATAGACGCGGGCTTGGGAACCATAGCCGGCGGCATGGATGGCCTCGGTGACGCTACCGGCTTCACGCAGGTCCTTGCGCAGCCGGGCGGCGCGCTGGGCCCGTGCCCAGGCCTTGGGGGAAAGGCCGGTCGCCGCCTTGAAGATCCGCTGCAGATGGCCCGGACTCAAGGCGGCCATCTTTGCCAGGTCATCCAGGCCGGGCTCGACTTCGGCGCGCTCGATATGGTCGCAGAGGGCGGTGATCAGCCGGGCGCGTGCTGTCGGCGGGGCGGCGGGTGCCGTAGTCGGCAAGGTCATCGTCAATCTGGGCTCGGCCGGAGGCGAGGCGTCGCGGGTGCGGGACATGGACTTGTTTCTGATCATGCCCTGCAGCCTAGCGCAGTGGCGCGACGTCTGCCCTCCGGAACCTGCGATGCCGCGAGCTGTTTCCGGGTCTCCGTGGTTTTTCCGCCGATTTCATTGGCGGTCAACATGATCTTCATCATTGCGGTGGCAAATTCAAATTGCCAATAACTAATTGCATTTGGCATTCCGCCATCGGTGAAGGAGCACCGAGCCGTGATCGCCGTGTCTTGCCGCCGGTGGCTCATCCGAAATCAACAAGGAGTTCAATATGCGTGAATTGACGGCTTCACAAATCCGGACCGTTGCCGGTGGGCAGATCCAGCCTCTGGCCGCCGCATCCACTTCCACGACGGACACCGTGGCTCCGGTGGTTTCGCTGCATGAATGGGTGGGGGGCGGCAGCGTGACCTCGGGAGCCGGTGGAACCACCTGGAGTGCCTCAGGCGGTTACCGGTTGCCCGGCGGATCTTCCATCGGCGGCCATATCGGAGGCTTCGGCGGCAGTGTCACCGGCGGCGGCATTGTCTGGACCGTCGCATTCTGAGGCCAGGAGGGCGCGCCATGACATGCTGCAATACTCACTGTCGGCGGCGCGCCCGTGGAGGTCTGGCCGCGGGCGCATGGTTCAGGCGTTCGAGTCTGTGCTGGGGCTTGCTGATGGCCGTCAGTCTGAAGGCCGCCGAGCCGGTATCGGATGCGGTCGAGATCAGTGATGATCAAGGGGTGGTGGTGGCCATGGCGCGGGGGGATCGTGACGCCCTGCAGCAGGTGGTGGCGCATCCGCGCAACGAGTTCGAGCAGGAGCTGGCCAAGGTCGGATTGCTGCGCACGGGCGGTCGGCTGGATGAGGCCACGATCCAGCTGCAGGCCTGTGAAAAGGCCATGCCGGCCCAGCATCCGATGCGGGGGCTGTGCAGTCTGCTGATCGCCGGTCATCTGTTCATGCAACGGCGCATGGCCGATTGGCAGCAGAAGCTGGAATGGATACGACGCACATATTATCCCCTGCTGGCCAAGGACAATCCGGGGCGACAGCCGAGCCTGACCGATGCGGAGGGCGTGCAGTTCCTGCCCGGAGCCTCTTTCCCTGCACCGGAGGTGAGCTGGGCCCAAGCTTCGGGACGGATTCCCTATGTGAGCGCCGCCCGTCGCGAAGGACTGGAGGCGCGGCAGCAGGCCGTGGTGGAAGTGCGGATCCAGGGGCATCGCCATCATGCGGTGATCGATACCGGCGCCGCTTACGATACGCTGGATCCGGCCGTGGCCAAAGCTCTGGGACTGCAGCCGGCCATCAGCTATCAAAAACTCACCGATGCCGCCGGCAAGGTGCTGTCAGCTCCGATCGGGATATTGCCGGAACTCAGGCTGGGGCCGGTGACGGTCAAGAACTGGCCGGTCAGCATGACCCGCACGCCGGCGACGATGGTGATCGGACTGCCTTTGCTGCGCAGGCTGGGCGTGGTGACGCTGGATGCGCAGGGCGCAAGCCTGAGCCGGGCTTCGGACGGTCGTTGCACTCGGCCCATGCTGGAAGGCGCGAATATCAGCGGTAGCAGCGATCATCTGCTGTATGCGATCAAGGTGGACGGCCAGCCTCGGACGGCTCTGATCGATACCGGCGGCGGTTTCGAGCTGCTGGGCATCAAGTCTCTGTTGCCGCCGAGCGCGGCCAAGCTTGAACCGAAGGCTATATCCTACGCCGCTGGCATGCGCTGGGTCGACAGTTACCCGGCGCGAGTCCGTCTGGACCTGGGTAGCGGTCCGCGCAACCTGGATTTCACGATCATGGATCAGCCCTTTGCCTTGGTGCCTTATGAGCTGGGTGGTGAGGTCTTGCGCCATCACACTCTGGTCATGGACTTTCTGCGCCGTAGCGTATGTATTGAGCCGCAGGCCACATGATGGCCCGCTGGTTCATCATGCAGCATCCGGGTGCATCATCTTCTGGTCGATGCTGGCGAGACGGGCTTCCGTGACGAGCCAGCGGGGCTTGAGACTGGGACCTGTGGTTCGGGCAGCCATGCAGGCCTTGCCAGTGGTCATGACGGCGGATCGGAACTCCGCGGGTCCGCTCACCAGATACGTTTCGGCATGGGGACGTCGAATGCTCGTTCTGAACAGCTCGACCAAAAGCCTGTGTTCAGGCTCGACGCTACGCTTCGGTGGTTTGCTGGCGGTGCTGCTGTCGCTTGCGGGCTGTGCAGTGACCCCGGAACAATTGCAGCGCAATCTCCGGATGCAGCAGGCTTTGGATGCACGCTATCGCTGTCCTCAACTGGAGCCGGTCACCAACCGGCCGACCTATCCTCCGGCTTTCAAGGTGCCGCAGGCCGAACGTGACGCGATGGCCGCGATGGGCAATCCCTGTGCCGCGACCTGGTGATCGGGCGCGAGCGATTCTGTCGGCTTGAAGATTGGAGTCCGGCAGGCGACCGGATATTGTTGGCGACTTCATGACGGCCATCCATCCGTGGTGATGGATGGCCCGGTTCGAGCCTGCATCGTCAGATCCGGGATGACTGATGAGGCAGGCCAAGCTTGCGACCCGAGCCCGCTGCAAGATGCATGAGCCTGGCGGGAGGCCAGGCCTGGGCCGCGCTCTTGTGGAGGCGTGATCCAGGCTACCCGAGTGCCGCCCGTGATCGCGAACGGCATGGACTCTCATGCTCCGGAGCCATGGCCGACGGGCGCGGGTCGCATTCCATGCCGTGGTGCCGGCCTGCGTGGCTGGCGATCCGATGAATGGATCTTCACCGGAGCCGACGCTGGCTTGCTTGTGGCCCAAGCTGTAGCTGCCCCCCATCCCGGACCGGGCAAGTGCCTGGTCCGGGAGATGCGCTCAGTCGGCCGCCTTGTCGTGATCACCTGAGTTTTTTTCCAGGATCTCGCTGGCGCCGTGATGGCATTCCTGGATCTGTGCATCGGTGATGGAGGCATAGGGTCGGAAGGCCGCCACCTGCGTGGCCAGTTGATCCTGCAGCGTCTGCTGGGCGGCCAGTAGGTTGCAGATGGCATCCACGCTATGGCTGAGTCCGGTCAGGTGTTCATGCACGGTGGCCTGCATGCTGGCATCGTCGGTTTTGCCCTCCAGCAGGTTATGCATGACTCCAGCCGAAATACCCAGACCAGCACCTGCTCCGGCCTTGGCCACATCGATGGACTGATGAACGACAGCCTCGGTCTGAGCATAGTAACGCTGAAACTGTGCCTGCTGCTCAGGACTCAGACTGACCGGCCGATCATCGATGCTGAATTCGCCTTGCCGGCTGATGGACGCATCCGGCTGGCCTTTCGCCTTCAGGACCACTCGGCCATGGATCATGCTCAGGCCGCCATGAATATGAACATGCCCGTCATTCAGCGAATCATCACCTGTCGGCTTGGCATCGTCGTCATTCACGCTGTAGGTGGCGGTGATCCGGTGCGCCTTGCCGTCCTGGTCCTGGCAGCCGGTGAGGCCGATGCTGATCCCTGTCAGCAGCCCCACGGCGATCCACGCAGGCCAATGTTGACTCATTTTCATGCTTCATCCCTCCAGCGGCGGCACCAGATGGCGATCGCCACAAAAATGGCGCCGGCCAGCACGCCCAGCCAAAGATCCATGCGACCGAAGGCAGCGTAATTCAAACCCAGGTTCACCAGCTGACGAGGGGCATCGGCCGTGGTGCCGGCCACCGAGTGGCTGATCATCAGCAGGCCGTCGTTGCGGGTCATCCAGCCGCCGGGAAAGACACCGGTCAGCAGGCGAACCACCAGCAGTTTGAGCACGCCCAGGAAGGATAGATCGAGCACGTGGATCATGCGGAACCAGCCCAGCATCATGCTCACGCCGATCGGCACCACCACCGCCAGCAGGAACGGGCGGCTGCGGCTGAAGGCCGAGCACATCAGCAGCCAGCCAACGGTGGGCAGGGCCCACACCGCATACAGCGGGATCAAGGCCAGCAGATCGAAGGCGGTGGTCAGCGGATGGCCTTGCAGCAGCAGGCTCCATGGCGCCAGCCCGTGCAGGCCGAGGGTGATGCACAGCATCAGAATCATCAGCAGGCCCGAGACCACCCCGATGACCAGGGCGATCACCGGCGCCACCACCACCGCGGTGACTAGCTTGGACAGCACCGTGCCGGTGTCGGACAGGGGCAGGGACTTCCAGAACAGGATGCTGCGATCGCGACGGTCGTTGTAGAGCGCACCCAGGCAATAGGCAAACAGCACGAAGCCCATCACGATGGTCAGCAGGATCGCCGGTGCCGCCAGGGCCATGTCCAGGGCAAAGCCGACGGCATGGCTGAAGTCGGCCTGATCCTGCGGCTTCAGATGCATCAGATCGATACCCCCGAAGTTGATCGTGCCGTGATGCAGGGTTTCAGCCGTCAGAATCCCCAGCAGGTTCAGGACCAGAAACACGCCGGCCACGATCAGCGGGGTCCACAACAAGCCGCCACGGTGTTCCCAGAATTCGCGTTTCAGCTGCCAATAGAAAGCTTTCATGCATAGGTTCCTTTCATGATCGCCACAAACAGCTCGCTGACCGAGGGCTGGCGGACTTCGCCCAGCTCGGCCAGACGACGGGTGTCGGCGCCGTCAAACAAGAAGATGGTCTTGCCGAACACCTTGCGTTCCTGGATCGGACTCAGGGCGCGGGCGGCATCGGCGTGCTCCGGGTTGACCAGCACTTCGGCGAAGCGTTCGC
>JGI2924J29684_1077618_pt1 | contig 19616 bp, 12 predicted proteins | sample BenlonsequencITS_FD_29684 | JGI IMG/M metagenome (IMG submission 29684)
GTAGCATGCTACCAATATCGAAATCACTGTTTAGCTCGACATAAGTTGCAAAAGTTTCTTCTCCAACTTTCCAACTATCTGCAAGGGATTCTGTATATCCAGCAGGGATAACACCGTCATTTTCAATCGCATCAAAATCAGCAACCAAAAATGGCACTAAATTACCATCCAATCCACTTCCGAAATTAGAATAAGGGAAAGCTGTTGTGTATTGCGCCGGATCAAACGCTGCTGAACCACCGATTCCTTCAGCATAAGAAACGGACCTATCATTGTAAGCCACACCAGTATTAATTGAAAACCTATCGCCTTCATAAGTTAGATCGACTTTAGAAGTAAGGTTTTCCTTTTCAACATCGTTGCTACGATTATTAGCGTTCACGACATCAATGAAATTATTTGGATCGTTCATATCGTAGTCGCCATAGTCCACAGAGGCGACTTCATTATTGGAATAATCATACGCATAGAAATGAGGAACTGAACGATAGTAAAATCGCAACTCTTCTCGGGTCGCATCATTCTTGGCAGAACCAAACATAGCATCTACAGAAATATTATCTGTGATCTGATATTCACCTGATAAGACAATCTGATCAAATTTTGATTCAGAAACTTGCTTACGGCTTTCATACCAAGATGTAACGTCATCAAAACTCGCCGCGATCAAATATTGTCCTGTAGGATCGACTGTAAATTCGATAGGCGTTTGACCAGTAAAATTGCCTGGATCTCCATGTGTTAGCAACCATTCCATAGAGTTGTAATTGCGGCGATCATTTGTAAGTTCAGAATGAAGGACATCCAAAGTTAGCAACAATTTGTCATTGGGTTGATATTGGAAAGAACCTGTAAGGCCGAGACGTTCTTGCTCATTCCCAAAAAAGTCAGCACGAGGCAAACGAGGAGCCCACAAACAATCTAGCGGATCTTCTGCACCACAGGCGCCTGAAGGCGTACCATTAACGACTGGATTAGTGTCTGCCCAAGAATCTCCATTTATGAATGGTGATGTCCAACGAACACTCCCAAAACCTTCCTGACGGACTGTACGGCCAGAATAAGCAACTGAGACAAGTGCCCCCAAAGTGTCATTTGCGAAAGTGTCGCTGACCATGAGAGCAAGACGAGGGTCAACCTCTTCTGTCAGGTCGTTATAACCTGCTTGACCTGATACTGAAAAATTAAAACCTTCAAAATCAAATGGTTTTGCAGAATATAGGTCTACAGTTCCAGCAATACCACCTTCTTCAATAGATGCTGTTTGCGTCTTTTGAACATCAATTCGATTGAAAAGTTCTGCTGCAAAAACATGAAAGTCAAAGGCGCGACCACTATTTAAAGTTACTCCCCCAGAATCAAGACCATCACTCCCTGCTGGAACCTCCATCCCATTCAATGTTGTACGTGTAAAGCTCGGACTAAAACCACGAAGCGTGATGTTACGTCCTTCCCCACCTTCACGAGAAATTGCAACCCCCGGCACACGCTGAATCGCTTCGGCAAGGTTTAGATCAGGCATTTTACCGATGTCTTCAGCTAAAATACTTTCACGTGAATTCACGGCTGCCCGTTTAAAATCACGCGCTTCTTGCAGAGATGAACGAAAGCCCTGAACTACAATTGTATCCAATTTCTTCGTTTCATTTGCTTCCTCTTCTGCTTCCTGAGCATAAGATGGCGCAGCAAAACAAAGCCCGAGCAATATCGGTGTCATTAAAGACGCACCCGAAAACAGCCCCTTTTTTAGGGATTTATTAAAAAAGTTCATTTTTCCTCCTTAGCTTAATATTTAAATATTCAATTTCAGAAAAATCCAGAAAATTAAATAAATTCAAATATTAATGCCCCTATTTACTTATTATGTATGGAATAATTACTGAACCAAAAAAAATTTTGTTGATTTATATTTTGGGTAGTCTTCCATTTATTTTACGAGGCAACGAATTAACTAATTTATTGCTCGTATTTAGGTAGACTTTTCAAAAATCAAAACGAGTAATAAAAATGTTAAAAAAAGTGGAAAAATATTTTTAGATAATGTGTGATGCTTTTTCGAAACTGAGAAGTCTATATAGATATGTCGAAAGTTTACGCAGCATTTTTGAATTGCGAAGCAGCCATCCGGCGCACTATCGCAAAATATTGCCCACAACCGGCGGATGTGGACGAATTAACCCATGAAACATTTTTGAAATGCTTCGCTGCAGAACGAAAAGCCGATATTCGCGAACCAGAGCGTTTATTACTGTTCGCAGCTAAAAATGTAGCCTTGAGTGAGATCAAAAAGAAACGCAACACAACAACCGACTATATTGAAGATGCCCCCTACTCAACGGACATAGTTGATAGGAACCAGCACGATCCAGAACAACATCTCAATAGTCGCCGAAAACTTGCTGCTTTCACAATAATTATAGCTCAACTGAGTGAAGATGATCGCAAAATTCTTCTAATGCGTAAAATTGACGGCATGAAGTATTCTCAAATAGCAACGCGCATGAATATATCGGTTAGCACTGTACAAAAACGGCTAGCGGCATCGCTCACAAAATGCACTCAAAACATGATCGCAACTGGATACACACCTGACGAATTTGGCGGCAAAGCAGACTCACCGAAACCCGATCAGGCTGCCGCCGAAACATCAAAGACTGAATGGAATGCTGACAATGACTAACGAAAAGAAAATACTCAGCCTTCCCACTCGTCAACGACGTGAGGCCCAAGCTGCAGAATGGGTGACAAAGCTGGATGCAGACACGGTTTCCGCTATAGACCGCGCTCGATTTGATCAATGGATGTCGAGCAGTGAGAAAAACCGCGAATGCTATTACAGAATTGCTAAAGCGTGGTCAGCTCTCGATGATTTAGAAGAACTCCAACACCTTGCAGAATCTGATGATGTCGCCGAGCTTTTAAAACAAAATCGACGACAATCTCGGAAGATAGTCCAGTCGATAGGTGCCATGGCGGCTATGCTAATCATAGGTTTTTCAACATGGGTTGCTCTGCCTTACCTAAACACACAAACGTATAAATATGAGGCATTTATATCAACTGCGGTTGGTGAAATGCAAAATATTCAGTTACCTGATGGCTCATTGATTAAGGCAAATACAAATACTCACCTGGTAATTCATTACTCGAAAAACTCAAGAGACATCAATTTACTTCGTGGAGAAGCTTTCTTTGAAGTCGCTCACGCACCAGACCGCCCTTTCTCAGTCGTCGCAGGAGACAGGCAAGTACGCGCAGTTGGAACAGCCTTTAACGTGCGCCTGAGAGAAGCAAAACTAGCCGTAACTGTTGAAGAAGGGCGCGTGGCACTCATCAATAAAAAGGCTATGTTGGTTCAAAACAAAAACCCCGAAAACAATGCGGCTCAAGAATTGACGCAAATATCTGCTGGACAACGCGCCGTATTTGACACTGACATTGAAGAACTGGAAGTGTTGCAAGCAGAAAATTTACAAAGACGTTTGTCATGGAGAAACGGCATTTTGTCATTCTCTGGAGAACCACTTTCATTTATGATTTCAGAGGTCTCAAGATATTCCAACGTCGAAATTGAAATTGCCGATGAAAGTCTAAAAGACATGCCCGTCGCTGGATATTTTAAAGTAGGAGAAGTTGATGCAATGCTTGAGGTTTTAGACCTCATGTCTGACGTGACGATAGAACGGATTGATCAAAACAAAGTCCGTCTAACAAAAAAATAAATATAAAAAAACTTCGGAGGAAACACATATGACTATTTTTTGGAATGCAACCAATAGGTATTTTAGAGAAATTAGAAATGCAAATTTCTAAATCTCAAAATGTTTTGGAAATCACCCCGTAGAGTTGCAAACTGTTTTGCAACTTGCGCTGTTGGTTTATTTCTACTTTCGACGCCTTTAGCGCAAGCGCAAGATACTCATACCGTATATTCATTTAACATCGACGCCCAAACATTGGGGACGGCGCTCGATGGAATTGTGGAAAAAACAGGTGCTCAACTTTTTTATCCAAATGAGTTGTCCAGTGTTCAGAATAGTCAAGCAGTCATTGGAAGCTATACACTTGATGAAGCGCTAAAATTATTGCTTGAAGGCACAAATTACAAACGCGGCGTCACGCAGAGCGGTGTCATTTATGTCCTGAACGCCCCTAAAGAGAGCCAAGCATCAAACGTGCAGCCTGCCCCTCTTTCGTCCCAACTATCTCCACAAACTATTCCTACTCCAAACTATAGTGAAGAAGAAGTTCCACCCACCATCACGACACTCGAAACAGTAACAGTTACGCGATATCGCCAGTCGTTAGAAAAAGCACTTTACAATAAACGCCAAGCCATAAGCCAGCTTGAATCAATTATTGCCGAAGACATGGGAAAATTTCCTGACTCAAATCTCGCAGAGTCAATTCAAAGGGTCCCTGGCGTCGCAATCTCAAGAGAAGGCGGAGAAGGTCGTCAAATAACCTTACGTGGACTGGGCCCCTCTTTCACTCGGACAACTTTGAACGGGATGGAAGTGCCTGCTAGCACGGATGGACTGGACTCAAGCGGAGGTCTAAACACTGGGCGCGCGTTTGACTTTAATGTTTTTGCCTCTGACCTTTTCAGCCGTGTTGATGTACACAAAACCACTTCAGCCAGCATGGAAGAAGGCGGCATAGCAGGAACAGTTGCTCTTTTTTCTCCAAAACCGATGGACAACCACCCCAGCAATTTAGTGATCGCCTCAAATGCACGCTACAATAATTTGACAGGGCAAATTGATCCTAGCTTATTTGGGTTATGGAATGGCACTTATAAAGACGACAAGCTTGGGTTTCTTCTTTCTGCCTCATACTCAGATAGATCTGTCCGCCAAGAGGGGTTTGGTACGGTCAGATGGACCACCCCTATTATTGATGGTAGTGGCCCCTTCCCCTCAGAACAAGATGTTGAGGTGATCGGCACACCAAGTGTATCAGACTGCGCAGACAGCTCAGAAACAATTGTCTCTCCTATCAATTGTCTTTGGTTTCCGAGGCTTCCGCGCCCGGATTTTTTCGGCAATTCTCAAACACGCTCAGGCCTTACAGGAAGTTTCCAATATCATCCTAATGACCAAACAAAACTAACAATTGACACCTTGATGTCGTCCTTGATTAACAGACGCAATAATTACAATTTTTTTGAATTTTTCCTGTCGTCTTTCAATGAAGTTCAGCCTACCTCAATTCAGATTGCCGACAATGGTAAGCAAGTTGAAGCTGCCAGCTTTGACAATGTAGAATCCTTTGTCGAAAGCCGAAAACAAGATTCTGATACTGAATTCTTCCAGCTGGTTGCAAATATTCAGCATCGTTTTACCGACAGTCTTTCAATTGATGCGCTAATTGGATCAGCAACATCAAATTCTCACCGCGAAGAATACCGCTATTACATGCGGTCTATTCCGCATAGTTATAGCTTTGACTTTTCAGACAATGCGAATGTTCCCGACGTAAGTTATGGCTATGATTTCAATGATGCATCCAATTTTTCACTTATAGATGGCCGTCTAAGCTCAAGCGATGTTCTTCGCAACAACACAACTGCGCGTATTGATGCGACACTTGATCTGGACATTCTTCGTATAAAGTCGGGACTATCATACAATAAACGTACAACTGAATACCAAGTCGCTTATATCTCTGACTTCCCTGATCAGGACTCTGCAAGCGGATTTACGCAAGCATTTCCCTATAACCGCTACGGCTTTAAATTTGACGGTCCGCTCTTTCCGTTCACTGTCGCTAATATTGATAAAATCAATGCAGTTCTCCTGACCTCACCTTTTGTCAAAAATTATGCCCAAAGCTGGCAAACTCACGAAAATACGCTTGCCGCGTTTCTCGAATTACAAGCCGCCCTTGATTTGAATGGAATGCCATTGCGTGTAAATTCCGGCGCGAGAATTGTCGAAACACGCGTTAAGTCTGAAGGCTTCACACAAAGTCAACAAGTCATGTCTCGCAACAGTTACACCAACCTTCTACCATCAGCGAGTTTATCTCTAGATACATCAGATAATTGGACATTACGTGCATCTTACGCGCGAAACATGACACGTCCCAGCTTCAATTTTTTAAACCCTGGAAACCCTGCTTTTGGCTATAACACAGGCACTGTAGTTACCGGAAACCCCTATTTATTGCCTAGCATTTCAGCCGACATTGATTTTTCTGTTGAGTGGTATCCAGGCAGCGAATCTTTAGTTTCATTCAATATATTCAATAAGGAAATCAAATCACTGATAGAAATCAGTGAATCTAGGCAACTCATTGACCCCATCTATTATTCAACGATTGAAGCCGACCCAGAATATGATCCGAATGTAACTGTCGATTTTAGAACTGTTCCCTATTTGCATATTACGCCGTCCAATGAAGAGGGGGGAACATTGCGTGGAATAGAAGTCATATATCAGCAACCATTTTCGATTTTACCATCTCCTTTTGACAATTTTGGCGCGACTGCAAATTACACCTATGTCAAAGCTGACAATAAAATCACTGGCCTGTCTGAAAACTCTTATAATTTCACGCTGTATTATGAAGAGCCACAGTTTGGCGGTCGTATTTCAATCAATACACGAGATGATTATATCATCCGCCTGCCAGGAGAGAACGGCAATCTAGCTGAAGGTAAGAATGGGCAAACTCAAGTCGACGTGTCGGCATTCTACAACCTAAATGACAAACTCAAACTGACATTTGAAATCGTCAATCTGACAGACGAATACGAGCGTATTTACGGGACAGGTGACGGCACGCTCAACCTTCCTCGAGAATATAACCATACTGGCGCGCAATACCTATTAGGTCTGCGCATTATTTTGTAGGGATAAAAATGAAACAAATTCAATTTATTAAGATTGCTTGCATGCTAACAAGCATGACCATACTGCCCTTTTCAGCATTAGCTGAAAACAACATTTTACTAGTTGATGATGGCTATACCGTTTCGCAAAGGTACGAGAAAAACAAGGAAAAATACCCAGAAATAGAGTGGCCCATTCTCTCCTTCCAGCCCGGACAGACAATACAATTCGACCTTGCTTACAAACAGACAGATCAACGCACGCTTCATGCCGACATATTCCGCCCGTCATCTGAAATAAATAATGGCGGCGCACTGCTACTTGTCCATGGCGGCGGATGGCGCTCTGGTAACAAGTCCCACTTTTACGCATTGGCAAACCTGCTGTCTGCTCGAGGTTATACAGTTATTTTACCAGAATATCGTCTATCCATAGAAACACCATATCCGGCGGGACTTCTTGATATCAATGATGCCATTCATTGGGCAAAACAAAATTGTGCTCAATTGGGTTTTAATGCCGATAAAATGGCTATTGGTGGTGCCTCATCCGGTGGTCACATGGCCTCTCTCATCGCGTACACATCAAACAGCGACATCTACAAATCAAAACCTGACTTGGATACGAGTTTGGTAGGTCTGATAGATCTGGATGGTGTGCTCGACTTAACCGACCCATTAGCCATTAAATACGAAAACCGTATGAAAGAAAAATCTGGCCTTGGCCTCTGGTTTGGCGGCTCAATGGAGAACAAACTCACAGAATGGACACAGGCCAGCCCCCTAGAACACATAGATGCAAACTCCCCTCCAACCTTGATCATTAGTAGCGGACAAACGCGCTTCACGACCGGTCACCAGAAAGTGCAAGAAAAGTTGGATAAGCTAGATATTGCAAATGACTTTTCAAGCTATGACGACATCCTACATACATTTTGGCTATTCGAGCCTTATGCATCTGATGTCGCTAAAAAAATAGACCAGTTTCTAATCCAGAATACCTCCATTAATTCCCCTAAATCACCAGCCTTCCAATCCGACATTCGCGGAGAATAACCTCATGCCAACATCTCGTCTTTTAGCTAGTTTCCCTCTTGTTGGAGCCCTGCTCGCTGCCTGCCAATCTACAAATTTACCTGAGGCCCAATCACTTGAGTTTTCGGTGCAGGAAACTTGCGAAGCGACACCCAACTGTTTCACAAATATTCAAGACGCACTGAACGCCGCATCAGCACTAAATAGCTCTGATTGGAAGACAGTGTCTGTCGCCGCGGGTGATTACTACGAAAAACTCACCATTCGAGATGCTAAAACCCGTTTAATTGGTGAAGGTATCGAAACTACACGCATTCATTACGATGCAGTTGCGGAGACCGCTGGGAAATTCCATCGCCAAAACTGGGGAACCGCAGGATCTGCTACTATAACTGTCGATGCAGAAGACGTGCACATTGAAGGTTTCAAAATTGAAAATACATTTGATTACATATCCAATGACAAATTGGACAATGATGACCCAAAACGCATATCAAACTCTCAGGCCGCCGCCCTATTGCTCGATATCCACAGTGACAAAGTCTATTTGAACAAAGTCACTCTGGAAGGCTATCAAGATACAGTCTTTGCCAACGGAAAACGAGCCTTCATATCAAATAGCTTTATTTCCGGAAATGTTGATTTTATCTTCGGCAATGGTCAATTGTTGATTGAAGACAGTGAAATTCAATCGCGCCGACGAGGCCAAGATTTTGAAGCTGGAGAAGTGCAATCATTTATCGCTGCTCCCTCAACTCAAATTTCAGATCGAATGGGAATTGTATTTCATACCTGCCGTCTAACACCAGAAGAAGGCTTGCCAAACCACTCGATCACCCTTGGGCGTCCTTGGCACCCTACTACCCGCTTCCCTGATGGGCGATATGCTGACCCCAATGCGATTGGCCAAGCCATTTATATCAACACGTTTATGGATTCTCATATTCATCCAGACCATTGGTCAACTATGAATGGAACCGCCAGAAATGGTGAGAAGACAGACGTCTTCCACCCTGAAGACTCAAGGTTTCACGAAGTAGGTTCTTATGGCCCTGGCGCAAAAACGTCTTTTAAAGGCACAAGCTATACCGACTTTCCAGACATGGCCGAAATCAATACAATCATGTTCGATGACTGGAACGAGTTTAAAAATAGGTTAGACGAATAAGCCAATTGCTACTGCATGCTCGGAAAAGAATTGGTTTCCGAGCATGCTCAAAAGCATTTTAGCTAAATCCTTCAATTTCGATTTTCTATTATTTAGTCCTGCTGAAGATTTTGGGTCCGGCTAAAATACTTTTTGGTTTCTCTTAGAACATGCGGTGATAACAGAACTGCCGACACCACTGTAGGAACAGCCATTAAAGCAAAACTAATGTCAATAAAGTTCAAAATTGCACCTAGAGAAGATATAGAACCAACAAACACTGTCACAACATAGAATATTGAATAGGCTTTACCCCCAGATTCACCAAACACGAATTTTGCACATTTCGTTCCAAAGTAAGAATAAGAAAATAGAGATGAAATACCAAAAGCTAAGACACACAGAAATAACAATCCTTTCCCAAACCCTGGGTAGGCTTGCTCGAATGCCATTGCTGTCAGCGTGACACCGCCATTTCCAGCCTCTTGCCAAACACCGCTAATCAAAATGGCAAGTGCGGTCATCGTACAGACAATCAATGTATCAATGACAGGTCCAAGCATCGCCACAAGACCTTCATGTACTGGTTCATTGGTTTTGGCATCACCATGTGCCATTGGTGCCGTTCCTAATCCAGCCTCATTTGAAAACGCTGCACGTCGAACTCCAAGCACAAGCAAGCCACCTAATGCACTTCCAAATACCATATCACCTTTATAAAATTGAGGTGCAAATGCGTCGGTAAAGATGAGCGCAAAATAAGTCGGAACTACATCAAAATTGATGACAATAACCCCGATCGCAAGAGCCACATAAAGCGCAACCATAAACGGCACAATAAGCGATGTAACTTCACTCACCCGCTTCAATCCGCCCAAAATCACTATCCCCGTGGCAATCGCCAAAGTGATACCCAATCCCGCGCTAACCCAGAGATCGTTTTCTATTCCCATGGGAATTGCAACCAAGTCATTCGCGGCTTGAACAAGCTGATTAGCGCTAAATAACGGCAGACAACCAGCCATACCAGCGAAGCAGAACCACCACGCCAAAAATTTCCATTTTTGTCCGAGTCCATTGATTATGACATACATTGGACCACCGCTAGCCTGCCCAGAACTATCAACGGTGCGAAACATAACGGCTAATGTACAAGTGAAATACTTTGTTGCCATCCCGATAATCGCAGACACCCACATCCAGAAAACAATACCAGGACCTCCCAGCTCAATGGCCACGGCAACGCCAGCTATGTTTCCCATGCCTATCGAAGCAGCTAGCGCAACCGACAGAGCTTTAAAGTGAGATACCGCTCCAGTATCAGATGTTTTATCATGCTTCCCAGACAGAACAGATAAAGCGAGACCAAAATGACGAAAGGGAAGCAAACGCGAATAAATGAAAAAATACAAGCCCGCCCCCGTCACCAAAATGACGAGTGGCCAACCCCATAACCAACCGGCTAGATCTCCTAAAAATTTATCGAGAAAATTCAAAACGTACACTCCGATTGTTCGAGATCAAGCCAACAATAACCCGATAAATTCATAGGGCCTAAATTTAATTCATGATTGTTAACTGATGTTCCGCTGTCAAATACGCCCATATATCCCAATATGGCGTTGCGAGAATAGCGTCATACACTTTTGCTGCTTCTTCGGGACGCCCCTGAAACAACATCCAATTTGCGACACCATTGGCAAGCGTTATGTCTTTGGCTGACCAATTGGATGCATCCGCTTCTAGGTCTATAACTTCTGCCGCAGTCCGTAGTCCCTTATACAACATCACTCGGTCATAATATGGATAAGAAGCGTCTGCTCCGGTATCAGCAGGAACATTCTCAAGTACTTTCTCTGCCGCTTCTACGTTTCCTGCCAAGTTATAAACCGTGTAGAGCCAATCAACGACGCCCAGCACCTCATTGTCATTCGAAGATGTCGCTAAACTATCTCTAAATGCGCTTGCAGACGCTTCATAATTTTCAAGCAATAGCTCGGCAATTCCCAAGTGATAGCCAATCCAATGTCTATACGTCCCATTTTCATGGCCATTTTTAAACTCGATTGCATCCGCGTCTAATGCATTATTGAGAGAATTGGCCAAAACTAAATCCGCACGCGCTGCCTCGACTTGTCGAGTGGTCAAATAACGGTGCGCCCGATGCCGCAATAGCTTAAAGGATTCTGGATATATCTTCAGTCCTTCAGAATAAGCAGCGATTGCATCTTGATATTGCTTATTGGCAGCCAAAAGCTTCCCAAGCTTCATAAAGTCATCTTCAGATAGCGAATCCTGTTCTTTAATCTTTAGAATTTTCCCTTCATTTTCTTCTTTTTGAGTTTCAGAGACAACCCTTCTCAAAAGAGGCTCTCCAGTAAATGAAGTCGCTTCCGTTATCTGTCCACCAGGCTCTTCAACCTCCGAAGGAGGTAGCTTTTCACATGCGGCAACTATAGAAAATGCGAGTATAGTTACAACCATATTAGCTTTTATCATAATACAATAAGCTTTCTATTAGAGACATTTAGGCTTTAAAAAAATTCGACACTGTCGAGCTCTAGCCAGAATTCAGAATTGGCTTCACCTTGACGGCCGAATGCGATTGCAGAGAGCTTGGATGTGTCAATTTCAACATTGTCATCGGGTTTGAAGTCCGAAAACAAAAACTCGACAGTTTTCCAATTTTTGTTGGCCTTAAAAGAAGCCAATGCCGCGCCTGATACCGAAGACAGTCGAGCATCAAATCGCCCATCTCCACGAACCTCAAATCGAACTCCTTTCATAGAAGTCGCATCAAGGGGAGCAAACGCTTCAGGTGAGAATGGTAGTAATACGTATGCAAAGGGTTGCTTCTTATGCGCAAACTCACCAGAGAAGTGCAGTGCGCTCCCACCTGTTTCACGCTCAATTGTGCCAAAAGATACTTGTGAGCGAGGGAAGTTCTTGTCGCGCAACAAAAGTCTAGCAGCATCATAAGCTGTAAGAGAGTCTTCGCCTTCAAAATCGTCAATCTTCTTCTTAGCTTTCACAGAAAGTGGCTGTCCTGAACCTTGAGGCTTCACCAATTTTCCCGATTTTACCAACGCCACGCCATCGACATAGACTTGATCGGTTTTTCGAATATCAGAAACACTCTCCCAAGGGCGACCATTCACAAGAATAAAGTCTGCACGCATGCCCTCTTCAATCGCACCGCGATCATTTCCGACACCAAGCGCCTGCGCCCCATGGAGAGTAGCCGCTATTAACGCTTCTGAGGGAGACATACCGAAATCAACAAAGAGTTCTAACTCTCTCAAGTCAGCTTCACCAAAATATGTTGAGTCAATCCCCTGATCAGTTCCGAGTGCAACTGGAATACCCTCTTGATTAAAACGGTAAAGATTAGCCCGAGAAAAAGCCTGACGCTTTTGCATTATTTCAACAGTGCGGGGATTTGTAATTTTCGCCATTTTGTCAGCGCGAAGCTCATATACAACTAAGGTAGGCGCGTAAAAAACTTCCTTATCAAGCAATAATTCAATCAAGTCTTCATCTGTAACATCGTCTTGAACAGCATGAACAATCGCTGAAACTCCTGCCTTAGCCGCTAGCTTCGCCCCGTTCACAGAAACTGTGTGCGTGAAAGTTGGCAATCCATTTTCATTGGCAACACCAACAATTGCTTCAAGAGCATTTGCATTTATGCTCGACTGATTGACACCATACCCATATCGCCAACCATCCGCGAACACCTTTATTGCATCAGGTTTATAACGCATTATCTTACGGGTCGCTTCTTCAGCGTCTTCTTTCCCGTAGACGGAAGCGGTCATGTTGGAATCACCCCACTCCAAACCATGACCGTATGGCACCCCCATCCTCGCAGTGAAAAACACATGAGGCGACATAATAGTCTCATGAAAGGCACGCTTAACCTGAAACGCTTCTGGAGATGTATGGAAGTCCGTAACTGTCGTTACACCAGCCAATAATAGATCGCTCGCAATGGATGCACGGTCTGCACCGTCCATATTTGTCCAATGTGTATGGATATCGATCAAACCGGGCAATAAAGCTTTGCCTTCTGCTTCAACGACCTGATCAGCTTTATCTTTATCAATTTGATCTTTTACAGATACGAACCGCCCGTCTTTCACCAAAACATCTTTTTGGGATGCCGAGCCTGATCGCACATCGAAGACCAGAGCATCATTGATCAAAAGCGTATCAGCAGCAGCTGGAGGAACCGAAAGCGAAGACAAAATACAGAATAGACCAGCCTGCCACATCGCTTTCTTGACGCCGCCACTTGGCACTTTGCGCTTCTTCATAAGCTTATTCCACTTCTTTTAGGTATTTGTCTCTAAGCATATCTTGTCGCGTAACAAGAGATTGTTCCTGTCCTGCGATATACATTTTGTTTAGTTTGGTCAGAGGCTGAAAAGGGTCGCCGCTCCATATCAATATGTCTGCTTTATATCCGACCGCTAGTTCACCAATCCCCGACATATTGAACATTTTAGCAGGGTTTGATGTGACGGCTTTTAGAGCACTTTTTGCTGACAAACCATGAGCAACAGCAATACCCGCATGGTAGCGTAACAATTGTGCGTCATGTCCATTGTAGGGAGCAACAATCGCAATTTGAACGCCGGCTCGATCTAGGATAGCAGCATTTTCCAATGTTGCTCCAATACGATTAAAATCCATCGGGCGGTTTTCGATAGCCTCAACAATAACTGATGTGCCTGCTTCAGCGAGCTGATCAGCAACCATCCAAGCTTCCGCTGCTCCATACAGAATTAAGTTGATATCAAAAGGCTCAACAATTTTTAGCAGAGCCTCAATATCTGATGCGCGATGGACAACAACAACCAACGGTATTTTACCTGCAACGACATCATGAAGTGCTTGCATATCACGTGATACCGCATCACTTTGCTGAGCAGCTTTAAGCTTGTCTTCCAACAGCAAAAATGCCGCGCCGCGCTGAACCTTTGCCTTTGTAAAATCAAGAATGACCGCAACTTTACTCTGCTCTAGTAAGTCTTGACCTTCACCAGTGTTGATGAACGCCGCCAACCCACCAAAGCTCAATTCACTCGCTCCAGTCTTGCCAACCCCAGGCATTACCACAGCATGGGAAACACCCCCCTTGCGGGCGACGGGAATAAGTGTTGAATTTCGATTTAAAGCATAGCTGATATCAACACCCGCACTAAAAGCCGATGTTGTCGCAAATGAATCATCCGCATTTGCACGATCCCACAACTCCATAGTTCCCAAATTCGTACCCGCTTGAATAAATCCAGAGGTAACAACTTGGTCAGTTGAGTCGACGACACGAGCATTTCTAGGAACCTTCAGATTGGGACCTATTTTCGTGATTTCTCCATCTTCAATTATGATATCAGTTGCAGGAGCATTGTCCGAGGAGGGAAACAATTTCGCATTTTTTATAATAATGGTTTCAGCATAAACACTAGAAAAACTAGCACTTAAACCCAATAATAAAAGCAGTATAATCCGTTTCATTAATCTACTTCCCCGCTTTGGCCGATCATAAAGTCAGAATGAGGCGGCTTACCTGACCGTTGAGCATATACCTGCTCGCCTTCAATAAAGACTCTCTGTGGACGTGAATACACATCAAAAGGATGAGACGACCACAAGACAATATCCGCCATTTTACCCGGCTCGATTGATCCTACTTTATCTCCGATACCAAGCTGATTTGCTGGTTCCTGTGTGATCCACCCTAGTGCTTTTTGTTCGGTGACTTCAAAACCAGCATCCTGCGCCAATGAATATGAAATAGCAGCCTCCATATTCATATGCTGAGTCAAAATAGCCGCATCGGAGTGCAAGACAGCATCTACGCCTTTATCTTGAAGAAATGCCACCAAAGCTTCGATAGAGTCATAGGCTTCAAGCTTGAAGCCCCAGCGGCGAGACCAAGTCGCCACACCAATACCTTGCTCTGCCAATAGGTCGGCGATTTTATAGGCCTCAACCGCGTGATGAAATGAGCTGATCTTAAACCCATACTCATTTGATATATCTATCAGGTTCGCCATCTCATCCGCGCGATAGCAGTGTACGATAATTTTATATTCACCTGCAATTGCCCTCGCCATCACGCCAAGGCGACTATCATCAAATTTTTTGTCGTCACTTTTGTCATAGTGCTGCTTTGCTTGACGCCAAATATCTCTAAATGCGGCCATTACCCCCATACGTGTGAAAGGGGTTTTGCCTTTCCCGCCATATACTTTTATTGGATTCTCACCACATGCCATTTTTAGCAATTCTGGTGCGCCTTCAAATTTCATTTCTTGAACTGTCGCCGCTGGGCGGTTTTTCAATACAACGCCCCGTCCGGCTACCAAATTTGTAGAGCCCGGCAATACAGCAAGCGTCGTCACACCGCCCGCTCGCACAAGGTCAAACCCAGGATCCTGCGGCCAGATCGCATCAGCAACTGAAATCTCTGCGGTATTTATGCCCGTTTTTTCATTTAAATCCATCGTAGCGGGAACAGATGGCGTTGGGAAATTTCCAATATGTGTATGAGGATCCACAATTCCTGGTGTCAGCCATTGGCCTTGCGCATCAATGATGTGTGCATTTTCAGGTATGGACAGTTTGTCTTGTGCCGCCACACGAAGAATCCGACCATTCTCAAAGACAATGCCGCCCTCTTCAATCACCGGCCCATTGGGTGAAAACACTTTAGCGTTTACAATTGCGACCGGCTGATCTTGCGCCAAAGCAGCATTCGCAGAGGCAAAAGACATCGCGGCGAAAGCCAAAATTCGAATTAAAGTGGATTTCATTTTCGTCCTCAAAACTTCCCTAAAATAGCCGCAACCTTGATAGAGGTTGCGGCTGTTAAACCAGAAAACTTGGCTTTAGAAAGTGTATGTCGCACCAACGAAGATGTAGCGACCTTGCGCGTCATACACTTGAGGATATGTGTTAGCACGCCCGTCGATTTCGTTACCACCATACCCTGCTAGTGACGTCAAAGGAGGATCTTGATCTAACACATTGTTTATACCGGCTCTCAAACCAAGGCTTTCGGAGACAGTATAACTTCCTGAAACATCAAAGTATGATGTCGCCTCTAGATCATTCACTAATGTCGGTGAAGTTGTGTATTGATCAACACTGGAAATATATCTCCAAGTCAGAACAGAAGACAGGTTTCCATTTGCCCACTCCAAACTAGTACGGTGGCTATATTCTGGAATTGGGTTGTTACATGCACCGCCATGGAAGCCCACACAGTCAATTCCATCATCTGTTGGTAGAGACTGAATGTTGTATTCATCTGTAAAAGTAGCAGCATAGTTTAGCTTCACATCACCCGGAACTGGTATGTTGTAATCTGCCAAACCAAAACCATAACCCATGCTAACATCTACACCAGACGTTTTAAGGCGTCCTGTATTGATAAGCGTACTTTGGATATATGACTCACCCGGAATAAGAACAAATGATCCCAAAGAGTCCCGTTGAATTAAGCTACAATAAGCCTCGTCACCTGTTGAAATACAGTTGTCGATTGCTTGGCTAGGCTCAATTTGAGAGATGAAATCTTCTACTTCGATAGAGAAATAATCTATACTGGCCACAAAGCCTGAAAGCCATGATGGCTCATAGACAAATCCAGCAGTCCATGTATCCGAAATTTCGGGGTTCAGCTCAGGGTTTCCGCCTGAAAGTGTACCAATATTGTTAGTCACATCAGGAATGGAGCCATATTGATCAGCTGTTACGCCAGTCAAAGCACACTGTGCTGCGGACAAATATGGTTCAGCCAACTCAGTTGATGCATCAAAATCACCCGCACATGGATCATTCTGACCATTTGGAAGTGTCGCTAGTGTACTACGACCAATATCTTGCGGACTAAACAGCTCAATCGGGTTTGGAGAACGTGTAGCACGTTGATACTGCGTACGAATACGAAGATCATCGATAGGTCTCCACGCCATTCCAACAGAATAGGTATTTTGGCCACCCGTTGTGTCATAATAGTCTGAATATCGGTATGCACCAGTCAGCGTCAATTCACGCATGAATGTTTTATCTTGTACCAGAGGTGCCAAGACCTCTGTGTAAGCTTCATAAACAGGCACTTCACCCGCAACAGCGCTTCTCTGACTTGTAGTCGTGTCACTGTCATCGGGAGTGAGGCTTAGAGAATCTTTGCGGTATTCAACTCCCAAAACCGTTTGAAAGCCTTCAGTCGCAAATGGACTTGTAACACCATAAACACCCAAATCACCTGACAAACTGGCACTGTATACAAGTTGCTTTGTGTCACCGACACGTAAAGTAGGAACTGTTATGTAGTTTGAAGCAGCTTCAGTAATTCCATTTGGAGAGAAAACATCAAATGGTACACATGAAGCATCCACTCCGTTGAGAGCTGAACGACACACAACATCCCCAGTCTCTGGGTCAACCACAGCATCCAATGCAAGTGTCACTTTAGATGTAGATACATCATTTAGCAGCAATTCATTATAATCAACAGATGAGGTTTGAAATGAAACTTCGTAGTCGAACCCTTCAAATGCTTTTCCTCGAATTCCACCAACAAAACGCTGAGTTTTCAAAGTGAATTCATTCACACGTGTGTAATCTGTATTACGGCGACCTATTCTTAAATCCGCCCGTTCAATACCATCAGCATCAATTGTCGTACTGCCTGCAGCACAAAATGTTGCTATCAAATCGCCAGTTAGATATGGATTATCACAATTGATTGAATCTGTGCGACCGAGAGCGAGCCCTCCTGGTCCGACCTGAGCCGAAGTCGAATTGTCTACGACAGAAAAATCCATGAATACAGTGTGATCATTGTTCAAATCATAATTTGCAAATGCACCGTATGAGTGACGTTCTCTTGGACGTTGTAGATAATTCCCAGCGGAGAAATTAAAAGCATCAGTTGAACCTGCATAATTGCGCAATTCACCAGTTTCGGGATCAACGACTAAATCGAATGCACCGTCTCCTGATCTGCTGAAACGTGAGATGGTCGGCATAGACCCTGAACCACTACATCCAAAATCCGTTCCGCCATCACGTGTCGTATATGGACACGCCGCGAAATCACGGTCTTCCCAACGCACAGCATTATCTTTGGAATATCCAAAATAGGCCGTTACATTCCCTTTTCCATTGTCGAAATTATTACCAGCAATGATGTTTAAATCGACAGACTCACCATCGAAAATAGAGTCCGCATCTGGCTGATTGTAATCAGACAATATACGTTCTGAATTAGAGTCATTATTTTCGGCGTAATATCCGCTTCCTTGAAGGTCTATCTGAACGCCTTCAAAATCACGCTTCATAATGAAGTTTACAACACCAGCAACAGCATCAGAACCATAAACAGCAGTCGCACCACCTGTCAGCACCTCAACGCGCTCAACCAATTGTGATGGGATTTGGTTCAAATCCGCAGCGACATTGATCGGGGATCCGTATGGTAGCCTCTTACCATCAACAAGAACAAGCGTACGGTCGGCACCAAGTCCACGAAGGTTCACAGTCGCTGTTGCGCCATTAACCCCTGATGATGCCCCTTGACCAGACATAGCTTGAGGAAGAGTTGCGAGTAGATCTTCAACACGAAGCACTCCGCGTGTGTCGATGTCTTGCTCTCCAAGAACAACGACCGAACTACTTGACGTAAGATTGGGATTCGCTAGGCGACTTCCGGTGATAACAATCGTATCATATTTAGTCTGCGGAACCGCTTCCGTTTCTTGTGCGAGTGCCGCTCCAGCCCCAAAAGCACCGGCGGCTATAAGGGACACGCTTGACGCTAACCCCCGAATTGTTTTTGACTGCATTTTCTACCCCTACGCAGATGATCACTAAATTTATTAAACCATCCAGTCATAAGTATTTGTATTCGAAACAAAAGCTTACAATGGTACATTCATACCAATACAACTGAATTGTCTCCCTATTGATCAATCGCCTGATGATCTTTTTGTCATCAATTCATATATGGCGACTGCAAATTCACTCGCCTGATAATGGTATATAATCACTAAGCTTCCGCTTTGAACCGGCTACCAGAACAGTGTTTTTACAATATCATCAGCATAGAAATTAATTATTGAGCTTGTAAATAGCGAATATCGGAATAATATACCAAATTATACCTGTATTTTACTATTTATTGGTATGTATATGATATATCAGGGGGATATAATGAAATTTGATGATATAGACAGACGTATACTCAAGACAATCCAAGAGGATGCGACACTCTCGGTTCAGGACATTTCAGATAAGGTTGGCGTTACAACTAACCCATGCTGGCGACGCATCAAGAAACTAGAAGATGAGGGAGTCATAAAAAAACGAGTCGCCATTTTAGATCCAAATAAAATCGGCCTTGGCATGACTGTTTTTGTCACTATACGAACAGAAAACCACAGCACATCATGGCTGGATATACTGTCTAAAGCCGTTCAAATTATTCCAGAAATTGTTGAATGTCATAGACTTGGAGGAAAAGAGGACTATCTTCTCAAAGTTCAAGTAGGCGGCATCGAACATTATGACCGCGTTTATAAACGC
>JGI2924J29684_1077617_pt1 | contig 19615 bp, 15 predicted proteins | sample BenlonsequencITS_FD_29684 | JGI IMG/M metagenome (IMG submission 29684)
CCCCAAGGTAGCGCTCTACCAAGCTGAGCCACGCCCCGATGCTTTATTCCTTCAAACGAAGGCTTATACAGAGTAACATATTAACGAGAAAAATGCAACCCCAAATTTTTAGGTTTGGCCGATTACCTCAATTTTGCGGACTCCGCTGATATTTCCCAGTCCGTTCAAAAGATTTTCGGGGGTATCGTCCATCCCGGCTGTTTCTAAGGAAATTGAGACATTGGCAATGCCTTGGAGAGGTATCCCTTGGTTAATCGTTAAGACATTGCCCTTTATTGAGGCAATAAAATTCAGGACATGGGAAAGAATCCCAGCTTTATTTTCCAAAATCAGAGAAATTGTTAAGATCTTTTCGCGGCTGGCCTCATAAAACGGGAACACGCCGTCTTTATATTTATAGTAGGCGCTGCGGCTTAAACCTACCCGTTCAACTGCATCATTGATCGTATAGGCCTCTCCTTTAACAAGGAGCTCCTTAGCTTTTGCGGTCTTTAAAATAGCCTCCGGCAATATGTCTTTACTGACTATTAAGAAATCGTTAGACTTACCAACCACCCAATCTCACCTATCTCTGCAATCATTCAGTATGCCCAGAATTATTATAAGCTAGTTTGTACAAGTTTGGCAAGAATCAGAACTTATTAACACTCCATCTAAAACTTTGGCACCTAACCCTTTAGGTAATACAGTTACCGGATTCATGTCCAGGCTTAAAAGAGTGTCCTCCGCTTCCACGGCTAATTGGCTGACACCGAGCAGTATTTCCGTTAAAGCTTCCTTATCGACTGCTCCCCTTCCTCTTACACCGTTTAACAGAGCCGCCCCTTTGATCTCATTGAGCATATTCTCTGCATCTTCACGGCTTAAGGGGACTGGTTTTAATATGAAATCTTTAAGTACTTCGACGAAAATACCGCCCAGTCCAAACATAATCTGAGTTCCCAGGACAGGATCTCTTTGCAAACCAATGATGACCTCGACTCCCGGCGTGACTTGCTCTTGTATTAAAATACCATTAATTTTTGCCTGCGGGTTATAGGCCTTGCCTCTCTCTATGATTTCCTGAAACTTTGCTCTTACTTCCTGAGGAGAACTAATATTGACAGCAACGCCGCCCGCTTCGGTTTTGTGCAGTATGTCCGGAGAATCTATTTTCATAACCACAGGGTAGCCAAATTTCTCGGCAATACCTACCGCTTCTTCCGCAGTCACAGCCACATATTCTTTAGTAACCGGAAGTCCGTATAATTCTAACAATTCTTTAGTAGCGTGTTCACTCAGTGCCTGAGAACTTTTCCTTAAAACCGTTTGAATTTGGCTCTTTCGAAGAGGATCTATCTTATCAATGGCCGGCAATTTCCAATTCTTTTGGAAATTAGCATAATGGTATAAGGCTCCAATGGCTTTCACTGCTCTGGCCGGTGAATGATACAAAGGAACACCGGCCTTTTTAAGGACCTCAAACCCTGGTTTAGCAACTTGACCGACGCTCCAACTGACAACTAAAGGCTTATCGGTTCCTAAAGCGGCTTCGGCTATATCCCGGCCAATTTTCTCAGCTATTTGCCCAGTAGCCATGGTAATGGCAACAATCAGCATATCCAGTTCGTCAGAAGCTAACAGGATTCTTAAACATTTTTTAAATTCTTCTCCCTGATTTAGGGATTGAGCAGTTACATCCACTGGATTTTGGGCGCAGCCAAATGAAGGGATGACCTTTTGTACTTCTTTCTGTAAAGAAGCACTTAATTCCGGCACTTGCAATCCTATCTCTTCGGAACGATCAGCCAGCAAGATCCCTACGCCTCCCGACATGGTGACAATTCCCACCCTTGGTCCATGCGGAAGCTTCCCCGGCAGAAAGGCTTGGGCTAGGTCTATGATATCCTCACTGTCACGGGCTTGAATTATTCCCATTTTTTCAAAGTAGCTTTTATAGGCTCCCCCAGAGCCGGTTAAGGCAGCTGTATGAGTAGCGGCAGCTTTTTGGCCGCTGGCTGAATTCCCAACCTTTAAAGCAATGATTGGCTTTCCCGCCTCAGCGGCTTTTTCTGCAGTCTTACGAAACGATTCCCCGTCTCTTAAGCCTTCAAGGTAAGTGAGAACTACTTTCGTATCCGGGCTTTCTACAACATACGTTAACCCTTCCCCAGCCGTTACATCTGCTTCATTGCCCGTTGTAACAACATAATTCACACCGACTCCGGCTTCCTGCAATAAATTAAAGAGCATAAAACCAACAGCTCCGCTTTGCGAGACTAAGGCGACCGGACCTGTTTTTATATGATCCACTTCCATCGAGCCACTGAAAGAGGCAATTAATCCTGTGGAAACATTCAGGATACCTAAACAATTGGGACCGATGACCCGCATGTTATATTCTTTGGCGATCTGAAGTATTTCTTCTTGAACTTTCTTACCTTCCTGGCCCATTTCAGCAAATCCTGAGGAGAAAATGACGGCTCTTTTTACTCCCTTGCCACCGCAGTCTCTTAAAATCCCCGGCACTCTTGCTGCTGCAACAGCAATAAGGGCTAAATCGACTTGCTCAGTAATATCTCCTATTGAAGGATAACAAGGTAAACCGACAATTTCTTTATATTTAGGATTAATAGGATAAATTTGGCCCCCAAACTGGTGTTTCAAAAGATATTTAAGAATTTTACCGTTAATTGTGGTAAAATCCTGGCTGGCCCCAAAAATAGCAACACCCGTTGGCTCCATGAAATAATGCATGTTTCTCCCCCTCTCATGGTCTTTCCCAGTTAGGTCCAGCTATTTGATCATTGTTGCTATCTCCCTGACATTTTAAAATTTGATAAATCAATAGGAACCTTTAGGAACATTTACTTCTTTACTTTTTCTGCACTATTTTGGCGTCATGACTACCCTTCGGATCTTTAATCTTCTGTAACTTACGTACCACCGTTGATTGATTAACACCCAAAGCCTCTGCCGCTTTAACTGTCGTTCCGTGCAACTCCATAGCTAAGGTTACAAGTTGTTGTTCCAAATCATCGATTGCTTCCTTCAGGGGAACCACGTCGCTCACCGTGACTGCCCGAAGGTTTTTCTCTTTTTCATAAAGTACCGTCTTAACCTCTTTCCCGGAAATCGTTTTTCCCTGAGCGGTAACTACCAATCTTTCCAGAACATTCGCCATTTCCCGAACGTTTCCCGGCCAAGAGTAATTCAAAAGCTGCTGAATTCCCTCCGGGGCAATGGCCTTTTCCAGATCATGACGTTTCTTGTTTCGTTCTAAGTAATACGTAATCAAAGGAATAAGGTCTTCCTTTCGTTCTCTTAAGGGCGGAACGTTGATTGGGACAACATTGAGGCTAAAATAGAGATCTTCACGAAACAGCCCTTTTTCCACTAGCTCGATTAAGGGGCGATGGGTGCCGGCTACAATTCGAAGATCAGCCACTGCTTCATTCCCATCAGAAGTCTGAAGCACTTTATCCTGGAGAACCCTTAACAGTCTTCCTTGCAGGTTTAAAGGTATTTTTTCTATATCTTCAAGGTATAAACTTCCATGGTTGGCTAACTCCAATAATCCAATTTTCCCTTTGATCCCGCTGCCCAACGCAATTCCTTGACCAAACATTTCTGTCTCTAACAACTGGTAGGGAAGCGAACCGCAGTTTAACTTATAAAAGGGGCCTTGCTTGCGTTTGCTCTGAAAATGAATCATCTTGGCGATTTCTTCTTTGCCTGCTCCCGGTTCACCTACCAAAACAACAGGAGTATCCACTTTACTGACTCTCGCTGCCAGATCAAGAACATTTTTCATAATGACTGAGCAGGCCCTTACATTTGAACTTGTTTCCTCGTGATTTTTCATTTGAGCAATCTCAGCCTGATACTTTTCTGAAAGCTGCTTACTCTCCTCTAAAGCTTCTCGTAAATAAACCAATTCGCTCATATCACGGATGTTGATAACAACTTTAACGATTTCTCCCTCGTCATCAAATACCGGATTACCCGTGATAACCAGGGAATGCTCGGCAGCAGATCTTTCCAAGATACTGACTAACCCACCCTGTTTCTTAACCAAATGAATAATATTCTTGCGAAAAACGCCGTTGTCCACGAGTTCCTTAAAAGCCTTCCCAACTAGATCTTCCCAAGAAACTTCTAATATTCGGCCTACTGCGGGGTTGCAGCGCAAAATTTCACTTTGCCGGTCACAGATAATAATGCCATCGTACGAACTGGCTATGGTTGTCCTAAGTTCTTCATTTAATTGTTTCACGGTTCTTAGTTCCTGCAGTACTTTTTCTATCTCCGAAACATCTTGAAAAACTCCTACCGCACCAACAACTTCCCCGTCTCTAACAATAGGAGTACGATTTGAAATATATTGGCGCCGGCCCACCTGGAACTTCGTCCCGAAATCCGGTATCCCGGAGCGGACAACGTCCAGGAGACCCGAAGGAATTATCACATCCGTTAAATATCTCCCAACGGCTTCTTCTTTTGTAGCTCGAGCCGGTCTTTCGGCTGCAGGATTCAAAGACGTTATGATACCCTGTTTATTGATAGCAATGATTCCGTTATGAGCTGAGTCAAAAACTGCTTCAAGCTCCTGCCGGCGCAATTCAATCTGTTGAAAATAGGCGCGTCCCAAAGAATACTTGGTGACGACACCGGTAATTTCGTCTAAGTTATTTAATACAGGGTAAATATCAAAAGGCAAATCCCATACTTCTTCCAAGAGAGCTTCTTCCTTTAACGGCAGGAAACGTGTGGTAAGGTAGTCGGCGGCCTTATGCACTGGATTAAAGGATGCCAAACTCTTTTCAAAGATCATTTCTTTTGTAACCATACCCAGCAGATGACCCTGTTCATTAAGCAAGGGCAAACCTGATACCTGTTTTTCCTGCATTAAGATCAGAGCATCCCCGATGGTATGATAGCTGTATAAACTTACAGAAAGTCGTGTCATGACTTGGCCGACGCGCAACACGTTGTATCCTCCCTACTACTAGCGATTTGGCTGATATCCTAATTCAATGTTGGCTATAATCTGCATATGAATATTGGAAGTGCCCTCCAGGGTTTCAAACTGCTTGGCATCCCGCAGCCAGCGGCCGCAGGGATATTCTGTGGAATAACCGTAGGAGCCATAGATTTTCATGGCCGTATTAGCGGCGTGAACTGCTGCCATACTGCTGAAGAGCTTGGCCATTGACGTTTCCTGTTGGTTTGGCAGTTTGTTTTCTTTAAGCCAGGCAGCATGATAGACCAAATATTTAGCCGCTTCATCTTCTAATTTCATTTCAGCGATCTGTTGTTGGATCATTTGATGTTTGCCAATTGGTTTGCCGAATTGCGAACGTTCGTTGGCATATTGGACAGCTCCTTCGAGGCAAGCCGCCGAAAGCGCTGCCGCACCCGTTGCGCAGCCCATCCGAGTATTGTTTAACATCCACATACAAATCTGAAACCCTTTGTTCCGCGGTCCCAAAAGGTTTTCTTTAGGAATCTCAGCATTTTCGAATACTAACTCAGAAGTTGGCGCCGGCCACATGCCGACTTTTTTAAGAATCGGAATTCTGGTAATACCGGGAGTATTGTTATAGTCAACGATAAAACAAGAGATGCCTTTACTGCCCAGACCTTTTTCCGTGACAGCATAGACAAGCCCCACATCACAGGTGTGTCCCCCCGAGATCCACATTTTAGTTCCGTTCAAGAGCCAATGGTCGCCCTTATCTTCTGCATAAGTTTTCATACTGCTCACATCTGAGCCGGTGTTTGCTTCCGTCATGGCGAAGCTCCCCACGAACTTACCGCTGACTAGTCCGGGAATATATCTTTGTTTTTGCTCTTCTGTACCCCATTGATTGATAGTCATAGCAGGACCCCAAACATTGCCGCTGATACTCAATCTCCAGGAAGTATGAACTTTGGCAATTTCATATAATGCCGTTACGGCTTCCATCCAGCCCATGCCATTTCCGCCATATTCTTCAGGAATACTCCAGCCCAGCAAACCCAATTCGCCCATTTTAGTTAAAATCTCGCGGCGATAATAATGATTTTCTTCATCTTCTTCAACATAAGGAGCAATCTCCTTTTCGGCAAAGCTGCGAGCCATATCTTGAACCATTTTTTGATCTTCGGTCAACCCATAGTCCATTTTCTTCCTCCTCCTGCAAAAATCCGGATCAAAGACCTTTAAAATCAGGTCTTCGCTTATCTTTTATGGCGGCTAATCCTTCTCGATGGTCCTCCATTTCAGTAACTATGGCCATCTGCGAAGAAATGAGATCTAAGGCCGTCCGCAAATCATTAGTACGTTGAGCCGAATAAACCGCTCTTTTAATCATCTGTACACAGACGGGCGGGGAACCGGCAATCTTCTGAGCCAATTCTAGTGTTGATTTTTCCAACTCTGTTCCTGGGACAACTTTATTAACGAGACCAATTTTTTCTGCTTCAGCCGCAGTGATGAACTCCCCAGTCCACAAAAGTTCTAACGCTTTGGCGACTCCTACCAAACGAGGCAGGTAGAAAGCTCCGCCATCTCCAGGAACTAAGCCAACTTTTACATATCCCGCCGAAAGCCGGGCGTCTTCAGCAGCTACCCGAATATCGCACATTAAGGCCATATCAAGACCGGCACCTACAGCCATACCGTTTATTCCGCAAATAACCGGTTTATCCATCCTTTCAAGCGTCAGGGCAATTTTATGGATATGGTCTGTCAGCGACCTTTTTCGGTCAATGGCTTTATCACCCCAAGACTCTCCTTCAGAATCGCATCCTATAAATCCCTTTCCCGCCAACATTGCTTTTATATCGCCGCCGGCACAAAAGGCCTTGCCCCTGGCCGTTACCACAACGACTCTTATCGTTTGATCCTCTTGAGCATCTTGCAAGGCTTCTGCCCATCTGCGAATCATAGGCATGGAAAAGGCATTATAGTTTTCCGGCCTATTCAAAATAATCCGGGCTAAATAACCGTCTTTCTGATAGAGTAAATGGTTCTCCGCTTCCTTTTCCGAGTTATCTTGTTTCCGCTCGTAAAATTCCTTGTTTTCCATGAGATTCATCCCCTTACGTTTGAACTATCTTATTTTTCGCCAGATCTGTGACCCTCAAAAAATTCCCTTCTAAGGGGAAACTAAATCACTCTATTCACACCCCCGTCTATTATGCATTTGCGCATATTTCTAGTCTTCCCCACATTAGCCTTTGAACAGCTTCTTCTGAATTCTTAAGTCAATTGCGACATTGCATTGTCATTGAATATATGGAATTCTTTCATATATTAGGCCTGAAATCCGATTACATGGTTTTACTTTATGACCATTATTGCACTCTTGCATAAATAATATTTCACCTGGCAATACAATATAACACTTTTCAGAAAATTACAATATATTTATGCATTTGTGCAATGAAAGTTTAGGGGCATGTCCTGTCCCCTGCTATAGCAAAAAAATAGGAACGTTAGGAAACCCTAAAGAGCGCGTCCCAACATTCCTTTATTATAAAACTATAATAATTACCAACTTATGCTAAATTGTTTGCCCTATGCTTAAGAAGTCCGTTTTGCCATTTATCTTTTAAATGATGATACAAATCAGACCGCCATTGCCGTCATTGACAATACGCTGCAAGGTATCTTGAAGTTTATGCTGAGCATTTTCCGGCATTTTATAAAGTTTGTTTTGGATTCCTTCCCTTACTAAATCATGTAAGGATTTACCGAAGATATTTGAACTCCACACCTTTTTAGGATCGCTTTCAAATTCATCAAGAATATATTTGACGAGTTCCTCGGCTTGTTTCTCGGTGCCGATTAAAGGGGTAATTTCTGTGGTAACGTCAGCCCTGATGATATGGAGTGAAGGGGCGCTGGCTTTAAGCTTAATACCATAATGTCCCCCTTGTTTAACAAGTTCAGGTTCTTCTAAGAACATTTCCTCTAATTGGGGAGTCACAACCCCGTAACCATTGACACGGACCTCTTCGATGGCCACGGACATTTTATCCCATTCTCTCTTAGCCTTACTGTAATCCTGAACAATGCGCAGCAAAGAGTGATCTCCTTCAATCTCCAGACCGGTTAACTCCTGCAGGACTGTTTTAAAGAGACCGTCAACAGCAGTTATTTCGATGTTGGCAACGCCGGTACCCAAATTCATTTCTTTCAGCAGAACGTCTTGGGCATACTGGCATTCCGTCAGATCATCCAAGGCTTGATCAATATCCCGCAAACGCCGCACATCTTCAATAGCTTTTCGAACAGTATCTTCGAAAGCAGCCCGTACCTCATGGGTCGTCTCAAGTTCTTCAACCCACTTAGGCAGATCGATGTTCACCTCAGCCACAGGGAACTCGTAGAGAACTTCTTCGAGTATTTGGGTGATATCGTCTTGATTCATATCCAGGCAATTTACCGGAAGAACAGGAATGCTGTACTTTTCTTCCAGATCACGGCATAATTCCATCGTATTGTCAGAATACGGTCGAGTCGTATTCAGGAGCACAACAAACGGCTTGCCAAGCTGACGCAGCTCGTATATTACTCTTTCCTCCGCATCTAAATAGGCCTCCCTAGGAAGGTCGGTAATGGAACCATCCGTTGTAATCACAATGCCAATAGTGGCATGGTCAGTGATCACTTTGCGTGTGCCCAATTCAGCTGCCTCTTGAAAAGACATAGGTTCGTCACTCCAAGAGGTTTTCATCATCCGCGGTTCTTCACCATCTTCTGTTTCATAACCAATGGCGCCCTCAACGCCGTAGCCAACACAATCAACCAGGCGTACATTCATATGGATTGAGTCTTTAACCACAATTTCCACAGACTCTGAGGGAATAAATTTAGGTTCTGTCGTCGTAATCATTCGACCTGTCCCGCTTTGTGGAAGCTCATCTTTGGCCCGTTCCCGCTCGAAGGCATCTTGAATGTTGGGTAAGACCAGGAGGTCCATGAAACGTTTGATGAAGGTGGACTTACCTGTGCGGACTGGCCCGACGACACCGAGGTAAATATCGCCCCCCGTACGTTCTGCGATATCCCTGAAAATGTCTAGTTTTTCCATTAGAAATTTCCCTCCCTTTTGAGTGCTGTCCCAAAAACTGGGGAAGGGCCACCACCTTATCTCCCCTTCCACCTCCCTGTAACTCGTGGATACCCATGACTGGACTAGCACATTAAGCAATATAATTATATTGATGGTTTTCCGAAAATATGACAGTACAAAAAACACGGGGAAGGATTTTTATCCTTCCCCGTGTTTAAAACATAGTTATCAGCTATTTAAACCAGCTCATTTCTACAGCTTCCTCCAATTCATGCCGCTTCCCGCGCATCATCAAATCGGTAACGGCAATTTTAGGATCTGTGCCCTCAAATAAAACCTTGTAGGCTTGCTGCGTAATAGGCATCGAAATTTTCATTTCCTGACTGAGTTCATAGGCGACTCGCGTATTTCGCACGCCCTCAACAACCATGCCTACCTCCTTGAGGACAAGATCCAAAGGCTTTCCTTGTCCAAGAGCAACCCCAGCTCTTCGGTTGCGGCTATGTTGGCTGGTACAGGTTACGATGAGGTCTCCAACACCGGACAACCCGGCGAAGGTTAAGGGATGCCCGCCCATGGCTACGCCCAAACGAGCAATTTCAGCCAAGCCTCGGGTCATCAGGGCAGCTTTTGTATTGTCTCCAAAGCCTAAACCCTCGGCAATCCCCGTACATAAAGCGATAACATTCTTTAAAGCACCCCCAAGTTCCACGCCGATAACATCCGGATTTGTGTACACCCTGAATTTAGGGGTCATCATAAGATCCTGAACTTTTTCTGCGGTGTCAACATCTGAAGCTACCACAACAGTTGTCGGAATATCCCTGCCCACTTCTTCGGCATGGCTGGGGCCCGATAACACGGCAATAGCCTGATCGGCAAGTTCTTGTTTCAAAACTTCCGAAAGGCGATAGTGAGTTCCTTCTTCCAAACCCTTAGCTGTATTGACAACAATGCCCCCCGGTCTTAGGTTGGGTTTTATCTGCCGGGCGGCTTCTCGTACATTATGTGACGGAACACTTAGAATCACCAGATCAGCATTCAGTTCTGAAACATCTGTAGCAGGCATGAGCCCTGATGGTAAAACAACTCCCGGCAAATAGCGCACATTTTCACGGAGCTTGTTCATTTGGGCCATCTCATCGGCCTTACGCCCGATTAAAGAGACTTGATGACCCGCTTTGGTCAAGAGAACCGCTAAAGCACTCCCCCAGCTTCCGGCTCCAAAAACAGCCACTTTTGACATAACCTACCCCCTTACTCGAGATTCGAGGTTCGATACGCGAGGTACGATTAGCAATATTCCTACCTGGCCTCGTTTTCCCAGAAACTATATAATTTTGGTTTAACCTTCACAAGATTGTAGAATTTCTCGGGCTTTAGCCGATATATTCGAACGGTAACAATTTAATACCTTGCTAAATTGACACCACGTTTATTTTCGAACCAACTCATATTTGATTCTAATTCAATTCTTCCATGTTCCGATTCATTTCTTCATGGTTCCAATTCAGCTCTTCTTTTTGCCAAATTTATTTTCAGTCCCATTGAGAAGCCGTTTAATATTGGAACGGTGAAGGAATATTACCGTCGATGCTCCGACTAAGCCAAAAATCCGATAGGCTAACGGTTCGCGAAAAAGGAATACAGATATGACAACCGTAAAGGCGGCTATGATCGATCCCAAGGAAACATAGCGTGTTGCCCAGACAATGACAATAAACAACCCCACAGCCAACAACATAATCTTGGGCATCAGGACTGTTATAATTCCAAACCCTGCCGCTACCCCTTTGCCGCTGGGCCGAAATCCAAAGAAGGGATTCCAGCTGTGGCCCGCCATAGCTAATAATCCTCCCGCGATGCCGCCCCAGGCTCCAAAAAAGCTATAACCCAAACCAGCCGATAGGGCCCCTTTCATAAAATCTCCCAGCAGTACTGCAATCCCCAATTTCACCCCCAAGAGACGAAAGGCATTAGTAGTGCCGACATTCCCGCTGCCATGATGCCGAACGTCAATTCCTTTGAGAAGACCCGCGAAATAGGCGAAAGGAATTGCTCCTAGAAAATACGCCAAGATAAATATCGCGTAGCGCAGCATGACTTACTCCTTCTCTTCATCTTTTTGGCGAACAACAATTCGGATGGGTGTACCTTCAAATCCGAAGTGTTTCCGCATCTGATTCTCTAAATAACGCTTATAAGAAAAATGCATCAATTCCGGATCATTGACAAAAATCACAAAGGTCGGCGGTTTCACACCGGCCTGGGTGAGGTAGAGAACCTTTAACCTCCGTCCTTTGTCTGTCGGAGGAGGATTAAGATGGAGCCATTCCCGCATCAAGGTATTCAAGGTTGCAGTGGTCACGCGGGTAGAATTTTGTTCCACGACAAAATCTACGAGCTCCAATATTTTATGCACGCGCTGTCCGGTTTTTGCTGAAATAAACATCGTCGGAGCATACTGCAAAAAGCCTAGTTCTTCTCGGATCGTTTTTTCAAATTTATTAATCGTCTTCTCATCTTTTTCGACAAGGTCCCATTTATTCACGACGATCACGATAGCTTTGCCCGCATCATGAGCATATCCCGCTATTTTCTTATCTTGTTCGGTAACGCCCTCCGTAGCATCGAGAAGCATTAAAATCACGTCGGAACGGTCAACGGCATGCAGTGAGCGTACAACACTGTATTGTTCTGTTAATTCTTCGATTCGTCCCTTGCGGCGCATACCCGCAGTATCAATAAGAATATAGTTTTTTCCCTCAAATTCAAAGGGAGTATCGATAGCATCCCGGGTTGTTCCGGGAATGTTGCTGACAATGACTCGTTCTTTTCCCAGCATGGTATTAACTAACGATGACTTTCCGACATTGGGGCGTCCAATGACCGAAATGCGAATAATGTCCGGATCATTGTCCTCACCATCGTTTTCCGGTAAATTGGAAACCACCATATCTAATAAATCACCCATGTTCATGCCATGAACGGCCGAAATGGGAATGGGTTCGCCCAGACCCAACGTTAAAAAGTCATAAAGTTGTCCTTCAGCCTTCTCGAAATTTTCAACTTTATTGGCTGCCAATAATACCGGTTTACCGGAACGCCGCAAGGTACGGGCAATGAGATCGTCATCCGGCGTAGGCGCTAATTGGGCATCAACTACAAAAATTACTACATCTGCCTCTTCCATGGCGATTTCCGCTTGCCTGCGCATTTGAGCCGCAATCGGGGTTCCTTCGGCTTTAAACTCAATCCCCCCGGTGTCGATTAAGGCAAACTTGCGTCCCAGCCACTCGGCATCACGGTAAAGACGATCCCTTGTGACTCCAGGCTTATTTTCTACAATGGCTACCAAGCCACCGGCTATACGGTTAAAAAGCGTTGATTTACCAACATTTGGTCGTCCGACAATTGCTACCACAGGTTTACTCAAAGTATTCCACCCCCAACGAAAATCCAATCACTTGTTCTAAAAAAGCCACCCCATGATTCCTTACAATTATCGCACAGCCGTTAACCTTTTCTTCCAGCCAGTGAACGCTGTAGTCATCGAGGAAGATCGGTTCGTCTGCCTTCAGCATCACCTGAGGTATCAGAAAGTCATCTCCCGCCAAATCACCCAGTTGCTGAGCAATATCTTGGGCTGTCAATAATCCGGCTACCGTAACGGATGTCCCGAAAAAGTCATTGCGGATGGCATGTACGGTAAGCGTCAAACCGCCCACCTGCTCCATTAATTTCTTGGACCACTTCTCAAAGAAACCCTGGGCGGATGTCCCAGTGACAAGATGCACATGTCGGTTTGCAATCATTTTGGGCAAGTGCGGCCAGCCCATCTCAAGTTCCGAGATAAACTTCCGAGCCATGCCTACCCCGTTTTCCAACTGCGGGAAATCATCGTAAACTGAAGTTTCAGGAAACTCCCGACCTGCAAGAACATAAAACTCATCGGCAAAATAAACCAAATGCTCTCCGATTCGCTGGAAATAATCCTGCTGCCATCGTTCAGCCTGATCTAATAAATGAGCTGCTTCCGCGGGAGTAAATCCACGCAAGGACGCTAAATGCTCCCGATAACGTGTCAATCCCACAGGTACCACGGCAATCGACTGCACAGCCGAGTATCGTTCCCCCAGCTTCATAATCGTCTCCGCCAAGACCTCACCGTCGTTCTGCCCTGGAACTAAAACAATTTGGGCATGAATCGCAATGCCAGCGTCTGTTAAGCGTTGTATCTGCTCCGGAAGTTTGCCCGCCAGGGGATTTTTCATCAACTTGACGCGTATTTCCGGATTCCAAGCATGAACAGAAACATAAAGAGGACCAAGATGATACCTTATAATCCTATTGATTTCTTCCTCACTCAAATTGGAAAGAGTTATAAAACTCCCTTGGGTCATAGAGAGACGATAATCATCATCTTTATCGTATAGTGAAGCCCGCATTCCTTTCGGCATTTGAGCAACAAAGCAAAATGAACAATTATTACGGCAGAACTTAGTTCCCTCAGAACTAATGGTTTCAACTTCTAAACCTAAAAATTCCCCAGGATCTTTCTCAATGGTTAATTCCCATTGTTCGCCATTCTTTTTTTCAACAAGTAAGGTGAATTCTTCTTCGGCGATACCATACTGAAAGTCAATAATATCTGTCAGCTCTTCTTCATTGACCGCCAAGACACGATCACCGACTTCAATTTCCATTTCTTCGGCGATACTGCCTGGGGTAACTCCCGCAACTACGAGACCTTTTGTCAAAAATTCCATCCTCCTAAGCAATCCAGAGCGGGCATATAGCCCAGTCTTCATTGCCTATCAGTATACTATATTTAGATTGGACATGCTACTTAAGATCTTGATCATTAGCAGAATCAAAAACCGGCAAGGCCTTAGCTTCTTGGTAATAGGTCCTCCAACCCAGCCGCAGTCCCGCCCATACTGTTAAGAAAATAACTCCGAAATTCCAAATAAATGGGTCAGGTAAATCCACGTGTCTGAGAATTCCTTCATAGACAACTCGTTCAAACCCCTGATTCAACAAAACGCTCCCGATTAAGGCCAGTGCGGTTCCCCAGTAAGATTTGGCAGTCAACCAGGCTACTGAAGCCAGGGCCAATGCAAAAATCAAGGAACTAAAGGGTAACACCCCGGGATCATTGACTTGAAACAAGATTTCCACACCTAGTGCAAAGCTTGTGAGGATCAAAGGCCAAAATTTGCGCCGGGTACGTTTCCAGGCATAGCCGCCGACAAAAAGCATGACTGCCATGCGGGCGTAATGATAATGCCAAACGCTCTCTGAAGCAAGGACTACCTCAAATAGTTTTCCCAAAAGCCAAACCTTCGCTAATTTCAGGAAAAACCAGCGAGAAATCCGCTTTTCAATAAAGGTCACCAGAGTTATAAAAAAGATAATCCATTCACCATAAGGAAAATTCAAAGAAACTCCTCCTCTGTCGGGAAACCATAGTTCTATTATTCCCGATCAGAAGGAGTTTACACTGAGGCCTTCGACAAGTCATGAGAGTTGCTTTGAGATTTCCGGCAATAACGGGTTACGTTTAAAATCAAGCCCAGTTCAATTAGAGTGATGACCAAGGAACTCCCGCCATAGGAGATCAAAGGCAGAGTGATTCCGGTAACCGGTAAAACGCCCGTTACCACCGATAAGTTAATCGCCGTCTGAATGGCTAAGGAAGAAGTTAAACCGAAACCTAAGAGGCGTCCAAATCGATCCGGGCATTCCCGAATGACATAAAAGGCTCGGGCATACAAAGCTACAAAAAGAGCAATTAAAAAGAAGGTCCCCCACAGCCCCAATTCTTCTCCAACCATGGCAAAAATCATATCCGTGTGGTTCTCTGGCAGAAACCCATATTTCTGTAAACTCCTCCCTAAACCAACTCCGAACAAACCTCCTGAGCCAAAAGCAATTTCAGCATTTGTAATTTGATAGCCGATATCACTGGCATATTTCCAAGGATCAAGCCAAACTAAAATTCGCTGCCATTGGTAACCGTGAATAAAATACATAAGAGGAACTCCAAAGGCCGGAACGGCAGCTGCAAACCACCATGTCGGAATTTCAGTCTGCAATAACATAACCGCGCTTGTCAAAGCTAAAACCATAGCAGTACCAAGGTCCGGCTGTTTGTAAACGAGGGCTAAGATTACTCCTGTAAGCGGCAAGAGTATCCCTAAGGGAACACGCCAGTCTTTTCCTTTTTTAATCGGATATCGATCAAGGATATGGGCATAAAAAAGAACAAGGGTTAATTTGGTAATTTCTGAAGGCTGAATTTTGATACCGGCAAATTGTATCCAGCGGGCAGAACCCTTGGCCGCAATCCCGGCTCCTGTGAAAATGACGGCGATGAGCAGCAGCACACTCACTAAAACTCCCAACCCGGCGAAGCGCCGCCAGAAGGAATAAGGCAATTTGATGACAACAACTGCCAGGGCACAGCCTATACAAACCCATTTAAGTTGCTGAAGAACATAAAAGTAGGAATTTTGTGTGGAATTAAATCCCAGGACAGCCCCGGCACTTAATACCATAATGAGCCCGAAAGCGAGAAGAGCAAGTGTTAAAAACAAAATAGGAAAATCAATGGGCGAAATTGGCAGACGTTTGGCCAGCATAATCACCTTCCTTCGTTACTAGAAGGAAATGACTCCCTGCGTTTATGAGCAAGAAGTCATTTCGAAACCAAGAAATCAATCCTAAGAAACCCAATTAGTCGTTGTTTTCTGGGGAAAGTTTTTCGCCCAGTGCATCTCCAATCGTCATCGACTTAATTTCGGGTTGTTCAGCTATCGCTTGTTGATTTTGGACTTTATCAGCGTCGGAAGCGGCCTCGCGAATGCTCAGGCTGATCCGTTTCACTTCAGGCTTACATTCGATAACTTTGGCACTGACCATATCTCCAACTTTAAGTACTTCTTCTACTTTACTGATTCGCCGGTTAGAAATTTGAGAAATGTGAATCAATCCGTCCACACCGTCCTCAAGCTGAACGAAGGCACCAAACGTCACGATACGAACTACTTTTCCTGTCACAATCGATCCCAAAGGATATTTTTGATCTGCTTGTGCCCAAGGACTTTCTTTGAGTTGTTTCAGGCCTAAAGAAATTTTCCCGGTGGCTTGGTCCAATTTTAAAACCTGAACTTCGACATGATCCCCCACCTTCAAAATCTCAGAAGGATGCTTTATTCTTGTATAAGCCATGTCCGAAATATGAAGAAGCCCATCAAGGCCGCCTATATCCACGAAGACACCGAAGTCAGCCATTCTTCGAACTTCTCCGGAAACAACGTCACCTTCCTTAAGGGTTTCCAGCAAATGTTTCCTTTTTTTGGCCTTTTCCTCTTCCAAGATGACTTTTTGGGAGAGAATTACTTTTCGTTTGGCCGGTTCAAACTCCAGCAAGCGCAGGCGAAGAGTCTGTCCCAAGAACTGGTTCAGATCCTCCACATAGCCTAACTGTATTTGGGAAGCAGGAACAAAACCGCGCATTCCCACATCAACAACCAGACCGCCTTTAACCGTTTCGATCACTTTGGCCTGGATTTCTTCTTTACTTTCCGCTAATTGTTTTAATCTATCTTGAGCACCTGCTTCATCCGCTTTACGTTTAGACAGGACAGTATGCCCTTCGGAATTCTCCACCCGGATTACCACCGCTGTGATTTCATCACCTATGGAAACGACATCTGCTGGATTTGTTTGGCGGGCTACCTTTAACTCTGACAAGGGGATTACTCCCTCAGACTTCCAGCCAATATCTACAAAAACTTCATCATTGGTAATTTTGACGACTTTTCCAGTGACTTGAGCCCCAAGATGTAGTTCTTGAAAACCTACATCCCAACTGGCCATGTCCATTCCATCTTCATTGATTTCCGACATTTTCTTAAAAACCTCCTCAATTATCCAATCTGGGGTCGAAGCTCCTGCGGTCAAGCCCGCAGTCTTTGCTTCGGAAAACCAGTCAGCTTCTAATTCCTCCGCTGTTTCAATTAGATATGTTTTCGTGCTTTCAGCACAGATACTTGCCAATTTGCGAGTGTTGGCACTGTTACGGCCGCCGACCACCACCATAATGTCTACAATTCCCGCTAATTCACGCGCTGCCTTTTGACGTTCAGCCGTTGCGTTACAAATCGTGTCATGAACGGTTAAATGCTCTGCATGTTGTTTCAATTCCTCAACGATTTCGGCAAAACTTGCCGCAAGTTGGGTAGTTTGAGCTAAAACCGCTAAGTTAGAATAAGCAGGAAGTTCTCGAGCTTCCTCCACCGTCTGAATAGGAATGGCTTGTACACCTGCCCAGCCTAAAATTCCCTGGACTTCCGGATGGAGCTTATCTCCGACAACTATCACTTGATGTCCTTTTTGAGCCGACTCGGCAGCTAAATGCTGAGCTTTTTGCACAAAGGGACAGGTAGCATCTACCACCTTAATCCCTTCTTTTTCAGCCTCTTCATAAACGCGAGGCGCAACACCATGAGACCTGATAATTAAAGCCTGATCGGCTTTAGCTTCTTCTAATCCGTTGACAACACGGATACCTTGCTTTTCCAAACGTTGCACAACCTGTTGGTTGTGGATCAATGGTCCAAAGGAAACCGCCGAAGATGTTTCAACAGTTCGTTCTGCCATATCCAAGGCACGTTTAACTCCAAAACAAAACCCGGCTTTATCTGCCCGTTTGACAATCAAGTAAGACCCTCCCACATAATTATATGAACTAGTTCTCTATTCTCGTTCAAAAATCCTGCCTATTAATGAGTTTTATCAAATATGAAAGGCTTAAACACGTTGCCTCCTAAGATTTAACCTTAATTTAGCCTACCCTTTCTTTTAAAAAAAGATGCGACAGAATAAGCGGCCTATCGTTTATCAGTCCCCTTATCTGTCTGCATCTGAAATTTGAATCGAGTATGTTTTATTGCGCTTTCGGCAGTTGCAAATCCAAGACCGCCTGCATGATCCGATCGGCTATCCATTCTCGTCGGTTATCTATCCCCGCCGGTGCCTTTAGCATCTCGGTTGTAAGAGGCTTCCCAATAACCACCGAAAGATTCCCCCAGCCTTTAAACATATGTTGAGTTCCATTGACCTTAATGGGAACAATGGAGGCCTTACTCTTTTCCATTAATAGTACCATACCAGGCATACCCTTTTGTATTTCCCCTGTTTTAGAGCGCGTTCCCTCGGGGAACATGCCTAACACTTGCCCTTCCTTTAGAATAGCCAGTGATTGTCTGATGGCATTCATATCACCCTGACCTCTTTTTACCGGAAAAGCTCCCAGCTTGTTAAAGAGCCACCCTAAAAGTGGGAAAGAAAACAATTCTTCTTTAGCCATAAAACGGACGGGACGCGGAATACTGGAAGCTGCCACAACGGGGTCCCACATGCTGACATGATTTATCGCCAAAATCACCGGACCCTCCAGGGGCATATTCTCAACCCCCTGCACATTCCAACCCATTAGTTTAAATTGAAGACGAAACATACCTTTGGCAAAATTATAGATTGTCATCATTATCCCTCCTGTGCTAAACGAAGGATTTCTGCAACAATATCCTCAACCTTTAAGCCTGTCGTATCCAGAATCTTGGCATCGGGAGCCGGTTCTAAAGGCGAAACTTCCCGCTCCGTATCCTGACGGTCACGTCTTTGCATATCCCGGGCTACTTCCTCAAAGGGGATATCTTTGCCGGCATTCCTGAGTTCAATCCACCGACGCTTGGCACGTTCTTCAGCCGAAGCAGTTAAGAAAATTTTAAGATCCGCTCCAGGCAGCACATGAGTGCCAATATCCCGGCCATCCATAACCACCCCGCCTCGGGCTGCCTCCCTACGCTGAAGCTCAACTAAACGTTCCCTCACCTTTGAATAAGCAGCAACCGTGGCAACAGCCCGAGAAATTTCCGGGTTTCTAATAGCTTGAGTGACATTTTGACCATCACACCACACCAAGCGTTCCTCAGAGTGATCAAGCACTACCTGAGCAGTTTGGGCGATTTGACTAACCTTTTCTTCATCGTTGATGGGAATCCCGCTTGTCAATGCTTTATAAGCAATTGCTCGGTACATTGCACCGGTATCTACATAAAATAAGTTCAATTGTTTGGCCACAAGCTTTGCAACCGTGCTCTTTCCTGCTCCAGCAGGTCCATCGATTGCAATTTGCAATTCATGTCGTTCTCTATACGCCACTGTAATGCTCCCATCTATACAAAGAATTTTCCATTGATTTTCTAAAGTCTTTTAAATATGTACAGATACTATCAAATGTCTTTATTTAAATATATTACACAAATTATATCATACGACTTTGCGACCAAACAATCTTTCGTTTTTAGTCCTTATGCTTTAGATCTCTCAATTTTATAGATTTTCTATTTTATCAAAGATTTATTATAAATAACAATATAAATAATACACTCGGCCGACCCACACTGCCGGAATATTCCTAATAAGTCGCAGTGTGGCGATAAGCTCATCCGCTTATCGTCATGGCCATCGGTCTCTTCCCGCCGTCCTTGGCTTCAGAG
>JGI2924J29684_1077615_pt1 | contig 19614 bp, 18 predicted proteins | sample BenlonsequencITS_FD_29684 | JGI IMG/M metagenome (IMG submission 29684)
AAGGATTTACAGCAGTTGGTTAAGGAATTAACGGAATATCTGCGCAGGCTGCTGGTGGTATTTTTAGCTCCCGAAGGGACGGGGGAAGCAGGGTTTAATATGCCCCCGGCAGAGTTATTGCAGCTGTTTACACGCGACCGGTTAATCAGGGCTATTGACCACCTGGTGGAGGCCGAGCAGGTTATGCGCCGCAGTGTCCACCCAAGGGTAGTGCTGGAGTTGGCGCTTGTGCGGGTTATGGATGATGATCCGCCGCCGGTGGATGAACTGCTGCATAGGATTGAGCGACTTGAAAAAGCGCTGGCCAATGGTGAACATCGGGGAATGTGCGAGGGGCAATCATATAGTAATAATGAGCCCGTGAAGGATATTTCGGCAGTACAAAGCAATAATCAACCACCACTTAAATCTACGACAGTGAATGCAAAAGTCCAGGCCGGCTTCCAAATTGATGGTAAGCAGCCTAAAATGGGTAATACTAAAGCTAATCCAACTGCTTCACCGGTTTGTGGTGCTTCGGATGATACGGCCACCGATTCGCAGGTGTTCCAAAAAATCAATAATAATTCGCCCGTGCCCGGGCCGGAGACGTCACATGCTAATGATACTGAACTGGTGCACGTGCCCGCCGGAGAATCTAATGGGTCGGAATTACAGGCAATTAAAACAGCCCCATTGAAAAATACCGGTATTATTATGGCAGAAGACCCTGTTCAGAGGAAAACCGGGAAGAATGATACTCAAGATGATCCCCGTTATAGTATAGACCAAATTAATAAATGGTGGCCGGAAATAATGGCGGTGGTTAAAAAAGCCAACCCGGTTGCCTATACCTGTTTATGCCAGGTATGGCCTGCGGAAATAAAAGAGCACCGTTTGGTGTTGGGTGTGCCCCTGGGAGATGTTTTTATAAAGAATATGGCTGAGGATCCTGGTACCAAGCAGTTGTTGACCCAAACACTGAATTCAATAACCCGATTAACCTGGCAGATACGCTGCGATTTCTATGATGCCCCGCCGCCAGGCTGGCGGAGGAACGCGGAACAGCTGGATACTGCAGAGGCGATAAGCCTGTTTCAGGGTGCAGAGGTGCCCCTGGAAAAGGATTTGGATAAAAAATGAGGAGGTACAGAAGATGGGTGGAAATATGGCTAAAATGATGAAGCAAGTACAAAAGATGCAGGCTGACATGGCCAAAATGCAGGAGGAACTGGGTAATCGTACTGTAGAAAGTACTGCTGGCGGCGGTGTGGTGCGGGTGGTGGCCAATGGACGACAGGAAATCGTAGCTGTGGAAATTAAGCCCGAAGTGGTGGACCCGGAAGATGTGGAAATGCTTCAGGATCTGGTTTTAACTGCGGTTAACGAAGCATTAAAACAGGCCCAGGATATGATGGCCAAGGAAATGGGCAAATTAACCGGCGGGCTTAATATACCCGGTTTATTTTAACCGGTAAAGGGAGCCAGTACAGTGAAGCAAATGCAATACGCCGGTGCGTTATCACGCTTGATCGGTGAATTGGCCAGGTTACCCGGGATTGGATCCAAAACGGCGCAACGCCTGGCCTTTTATTTATTAAATGCTCCCCCGGAAGTGGCCGTCAGACTGGCAGATGCTATTAGGGAAGCCCGGGAAAAGGTGCGGCGTTGCTCTTTGTGCGGCAATCTTACTGATGTTGATCCCTGCCCGGTATGCACTAATCAGAATCGTAACAATGGAATAATCTGTGTGGTACAGGATCCCCGTGATGTGGTGGCTATAGAAAAATACCGGGGTTTTAAAGGTGTCTACCATGTATTGCACGGTGCCCTTTCACCCCTTGCCGGTGTGGGGCCGGAGGAGCTGAATATTAAGAGTTTACTGGCTCGGCTGGCGGGCGGTAGGGTTCAGGAAGTTATATTGGCCACCAACCCGGATGTTGAGGGGGATGCGACGGCGCTTTATTTGGCCCGGCTAATTAAACCCCTGGGCATTAAGGTAACCAGGCTGGCCCGGGGCCTGCCGGTGGGAGCCCATTTGGAGTATGCCGATGAAGTAACCCTGGGCAGAGCCATAGAAGGACGACGGGAAATTGAATAAAATTACCACCGGGACAACTCCGTCTTTACCACGGAGGCTATTGAGGCTATTTATTCCCACACCAGGGATATTGCTAGGGAAATCAATAATGTATGTACGGCCTGTCTACTAAATGCCGTTGTCAGCAAGGAAAAGTTAATAGATGCGATTGATGTATCCCGGATTCTGATTGAATGCAAAGAAAGTTGAGGAGGGCCATAGTAAAGAAACAAGTACACCAGATTGGGTATGATAAAGAATTGGATCGTTGGAATGTCTTTAAGAAAGGTAATTACTGATGCACTATTCACTATGGTGATTGTATGTCTATTCGCGTAGCTAACCGCTATATTCCGGCCAGGGTGGAACTTGATACACATTGGTATGTGTTTATTGATGATTTAAAGTTCAGGCTACACCCAAAAGAACAATATGTAAAAATAGAGGTGTCTTATATAGATTCGGTGTCAAGTAAAAGGATTTAAATATGTATTTTGGTAAGCCCTTGAGGTGTTTATGCTCATAGCAGGAGGCGCCGAAGGGCAGTCTTGACAGACGAGTTCCCTGCGCGTGGTACAATTCTTAGCCCGACGAGGTATACATTAATCATGTTTTTTGGAGCCGTCCCGTCGGTATTTATATAACCCCACGTGCAGGGTGGATGTTAAGGCCGCCGGCCTTTTGGAGTCCCATGGTATAAATATGGTTATTATTTCAAAACCAGTATAAGTCCACTAATAAATATTAAAGCATTTATGATTATGATAAATTGCTTATCTGTAAGTTTGTTAATAAGTCTGCTGCCTAACCAGCTTCCTATGAAAAGTGCGGGTGCTAATATAACCCCGTCTATTAATATGTTTGTGGTTAGCACACCAAGTTTATAATATAAAAATATCTTCACGATATCAGAAATAAATAGAAATAAAGTAAGTGTTGCTACAAAGGTATGTTTTTTTAATCCCAACGTTACTAGGTAAATGGTAATTATTATTCCACCAGAGTGGGCGATAGCTGATGCTGCCCCCGCAATAACACTTATTGCGACACCGTAATAAGATCCCATTTTTAAATTACTAAAATAATCCGCTTTCTGTTGTTTTAATATCTGTAACATTGAAAATATAATCGCTACTGTACCAATAGTCCTTTGAATAACGATGGGAGAGGCCCATGCTAAATAATAAGTTCCTAAGACAATTCCTATTATACATCCGGGAATTAACATACTAACAGAGTTGATCACCCACTTTTTCCAATGTAAGCCTAGCGTTGATATATCCGATAGAAGCATCATTGGTGCCATGATTGCAACAGCAGTTTTTGGATCCATTACAATAGAAAGTATAGGCGTTAAAAATACGCCAGCCCCAACGCCAAAAGTTGTTTTGATAAATCCAGCCAAAAACGCTGCAATTGCCGGTAAAATATTAATCATTGAAGACACTCTTTTCGTTTTAAGTGGAGTAGTGTCAAACGTGAGCTAAAGGTTTCGCTGGAAACCGAGGGATTTAACCCCATTATGCAGACATTAAAGTTATCACTACGAAAGCATACCAAAATATTGCTATATGTGTAATCCGTATAACCACTAACCACTTTGGAACAATATTATAATGATTCAGCTCGGCTAAGGATATCTACATCGAAAAAGTGTTAGTTAAAGCGTTTCCGCGCCCAATAAAATAGCAATTTTATTTAGTTCCTTCAATACACCGGATTTAATTGGTATGCCTTCCTTAGCACGCTGTGTTGCCTTTATTTGTTTTCGTTCACCCGGGAGAAAGATGCGATCAAAATTTTCCGCTAAAGGCACCGACCTTATTTCGGATTTCATTAGCTCCACCCGGTCAATATATTCCGGTACAGGCATTAGGTTTGCAATATTTATAGCAATAAAGAAATGCCCTACATCAGCCGGTTCCATGCTATCGTTATAAATCCAACCCACATGACGTCCAAAGGCCGAACCGCTCGCTATTCCTGATAACATTTCCACTGCTAAGGCCAATGCATATCCCTTTGCGCCACCTAATGGTAGCATAGCACCCTCAAGCGCCTTATTAGCATCCGTAGTTGGTTTGCCCTTATCATCAATGGCCCAACCTTTCGGAATGGCGCGGCCTTCTCTGGCGGCAAGGATAATATTGCCCCTGGCCACGTTACAGGAGGACATATCCACAATCACAGGTATTTCCCCGGTAGGGAAACCGAAGGAAATGGGGTTTGTACCCAAATAGGGCTTTTTCCCACCCCATGGCGGTATTCCCGGAGGAGAATTGGTAAAAGCCATACCAAACATATCGGCACCGGCGGTCATTTTACAGTAATATGTGGCGGCACCGAAATGGTTACTGTGTCGTACCGGTACTACTCCTGCTCCCGTTTCCCGGGCCATCTTCATAGCTTCTTCCATAGCCCGCACAGCCACCAATTGCCCCAGGCCGTTATCACCATCAATAATAGCTACCGACGGGGCGGTTTTTATTACTGTAATTTCTGGTTTGCAATTGATACGCCCTTTTTGCAAGCATGTTAAATAAACCGGAAGGCGGCTTATTCCATGTGTATCTATACCATCTAAACTGGTATCTATAATTACTGAAGCTACAACTTCCGCATCCCCATATGGGACTCCTGATTTCACAAGCAGGTTAATACAAAACAGTTGCAGTGTTTCTGCTGAAAAAGTAGCATCCATAAAACAAACACCTTCTTATTATAATATCTCACCTTTGGTTAATTTACCGGAGGCCGTAGCTATAGCTCATTTAAAATTAATAAACTATAGTCCCTGATATCATATCTTTGGTAATTGAGTTCAGATAGATTCATTTCTGCTAGGAAAACAAACCTTTTCGCCACCTTTGACAACCACAATATCACCAGTTACGGCAACTTTGGGCTGTTTGAAACCTTTAAAAATGCTATCGGTTAAAAGGAACTGTTGCAAAAACACTTTACAGTTAACCGGCATCATAACTGCTGTTAAAGTTCTATTCAATTGGCTGATACCCTAAGTGATTGCGCGCTTTAGGTGCCGTAAGATTATTTGAACATATGAACGGGCTTAAATATGACCCGTGTTACAAAAAGACCAAAGGCATTAACCAAATGCCGGACAAAAAAATATACGTTACCTGCTGGCTAAGCTATCCCCATAGGAAGTTAATAAGCTCAAGGTATTAAACCAGGCTGTGAAAGTAGATATGGGAAAAGCCCTCGGGAAGTTTGGCTTGACTTTGACGATACCGTGGTTACCGTATTTGGTGGCCAGGAAGGTGCCAAAGTCGGTTACAACCCAATGTATCACGGTAGAAAATCTTGTAATCTCGCTAAATGACGGGTATCTGACTTTTAGTAAACCAACATTATGGTGCTTTAACTGGGTTGAGGTTCGGTTCAGCAAGTCCTAATAAAATGTTTGTATGTGTAAAATAATATATGGATATTAAGATATTATAAAATTATTGGGAATTATGTATGTATGCTAATAAAATTCTGGGCAAAAGGTATTTAAGAGTTAGGAGTTGTGAGAATCTTTCTCACAACTCCTAACTAATGCATGTATATAGAGGTTGGGGAGGAGGATGCCTTAAGCGCTACGATAAAGTTTTGTAATAATGAATTCCCTATGTCCGAGAGCCTCGGCACAGGTGAATCTACCATTACAAACGCGAATCATCATGTCAAGAAGTGCATCACTTGCCTGATCAAGGTCCATTTCACGGCGCAGAATACCGCTTACATCAACGTCAACATGCTCCTTCATATCTACAACCGTAAGGGGGTTGGCGGAAAGCTTAATTACGGGTTCGATGGGATTCCCAATAATGTTACCCTGCCCGGTGGGGAAAAGGTGGACTACCGCACCGGAAGCAGCCCAAAGAGTTACAGCTTCCGCAGCGGCAGAAGATGTGTCCATATACCATAAACCTTTGGAGTTTGGAGCCTCAGCTGGCCCAAGAACGCCCACATATTTGGCATTGCCAATTTTTTGTAAGTTCCCCAAAGCTTTTTCCTCAATAGTAGTTAGTCCACCGGCAATATTTCCTTTAGTGGGTTGAGAACCTACAAGGTCTACGCCTTGACTGACTATAAAGTCATTATACTCCTTCCACATTTTGTAATAAGCATCACCTACTTCAGGTGTAGCAGCATGTGCTTTACAAATATCCTCAGCTCCTGTAATTTCAGAAGTTTCGCCAAAGGACACGGTTGCCCCGGCTTCCAAAAGTCTTTCAACTGATCGGCCCACTGTAGGATTGGATGCCAAACCGGAAGTTGTATCAGATTCGCCACATTTTATTGATACATATAACTCGTCCACTGAACACTCAACTCTTTGTATTTCTGAAGCCCATTGGACATATTCCTGGGCTTTCCAAGATGCCCTTTCTATGGTTTTATGTTGGCCATTACGTTCAATTGCAAAGCCGGTAACGGGCTTGCCGGTTTTGGCAATACCATCCACTATTACTTTTGTCCATTCAGGTTCAATACCTATCACTACTACCGCGGCGACGTTTGGGTTACTGCCAAATCCAATCAATGTCCGAAAAGTAAGATCCAAATCCTCCCCAAATTGAAGCCGCCCATAAGCATGAGGTAAAGCTAAAGTACCTTTAATATTATTTGAAACTGCTTCACATGCGGCGTTTGAAAGGTCGTCTAAGGATAAAATAGCCACGTAATTACGGATACCTACCCTGCCATTTTCACGACGGTAGCCAAAGAATTTTGGGAATTTATAACTTGACATAAAATTACCACCTCGCTGTCTTTAAATTGTGTGTGTGAACATGTTCTCCTTTTACTATTGCAGCAATAACTTTACCAATTGGTTTATTATATTTAATTATCATAGCACCTGCATCGGCATCGCTTAAAGCAATTTTATGACCGATTTTTATGTCTTGTTTGGATGTTATGGTTAACGTAGTATTGTTGGACATAATCCAACCTTCAACGCTTTCTCCCGCCTTAATTTCTTTTACTGCTACGCCAACATTGTCCTTTTCGTCATGAACAATAAAATACGGATGTTGCATATGCCTTCCTCCTTTCAAGATTCGTAACAAAATAATATGGACAACTAACTAAAAATACCATCACCCCCAGAATATGCATGTTCCCTTTTAACTCCCTAAAATTTTAATTAAAATAGCTACCAATAAATTAAAGGTTTGGACTGTTGTGTGAGGTCTGTGGTTATACCTCTTATTTTACACAATAGATTGCTTTTGTAAATAGCAAAATTGTAAATTATATAATTTTTAGTGATAGACACCTACCTAATTCAATTTTTTTAGCCTAAAATATTGACATATATTTACGACTTTTGTTCAAAATACTGTATAAAAGTTATAAATTTATGAAATAGATTCAAAAAACCCGAAATAATTATTGTAATTTCTTTCACAATTTGTTATTGTGTATTAAGTAGGATGTCCGGTGTATGGTGTAAGAGGTTGGACCACATCAAAGACAGGGTTGGGGGGGGGATATAGAGTAAAAAAATAAAACAATCAGCAAAATTGAAAATGAAAGTAATTACACTTAAAAGGGGGTCTTGTCAATGCGCCCGAAAAGAAAGAGTTTTATATGGCTAGTCATTCTTTCTGTGATTACCTTAAGCCTGGTTGTAACGGGATGTGGCGGTACAAGTGGCGACAGTATGGCCGATAAAACTAGTTTTAGCTTCGCCACTGCGGGCACTGGTGGTACATACTACCCCATGGGTGGTGGAGTTGCCAGTATAGTTCAGGATGCCACTGATTATGAAATAGCAGTTGAAACAAGTGGTGGTTCTGCTGAAAACCTTAGACTAATCCAAGCGGGTGAAACTGACTTTGCTTGGGCCAATGCCTCAGAAATGTACTGGGCATGGAATGGCGAAGAATATTTCGAGGGGCAAGAGATAAAAGATTTTAGAGCAGTAAGCTTTGCATGGGATGCCATTTACCATTGGGCTGTACATGAAGGGAGTGGAATTAACAGCTTTGCGGATTTAGAACGTAAAAAATTAGGGATAGGTCCGCAAGGTTCTGGCGCAGCCGTTTTTGCTGAATCCTACCTTAGGGCTATTGGAATGTGGGACAAGGTTCAACCGATGTTTTTACCTCCTGATGACCAGGCAACATCATTTAAAGATAAAAAGATTGCTGCTTTCGGTTATTTTTCCAGGGTACCCATGGCGTCATTGATGGATATAGCCGCAGTAACCCCTATTAATCTTTTAGACCCGACGGTCGAAGGGGAGGAAGTGGGCTTTTCGCAAAAATACCCCTTCTATACAGAGACCATTATCCCTGCCGGTTCTTACACGGGTCAAGATGAAGATGTCGCAATGTACGGCAACCCTGTTTATATGGTTGTCCACAAAGACATATCCGACCAGGTTGTCTATGATATGTTAACAGTTATATATTCAGAAGATGGACAGAAACGTCTGTTGCAAACAAATCAAGCGGCCGAGGATATGACTTTGGAAAATGCAATGATTAATTTTGAAGAAATTGGCGTTCCGGTTCACCCCGGGGCTGTAAAGTTTTTCGAGGAAAAGGGTATGGAAGTTCCGGCGGAACTTATTGAATAATTGGTAAAAGGTTTTTGATAATTTGACTGGTTTCTTAATTGGGAACCAGTCAAATTAAACAATGCTCAAGGTAAATATGTAGGCAGGCGTTTATGAAATGTAATTTGGGGTATTTGGAAAAGAGGTGTGACTTTGAGTAATAAAAATGAACCCGGCAAAAATGAATTGGGTAAAACCGTTGAATCCAGTATGACCGAGCAGGAAATGGAAAAAATGATCGAGCAATTTGAGGGGGTCACTAATAAAAGGGATTTAAAAGGCCCATTAGGAAAATTCATTGCTTTAATTGCTGCCTTGTTTACCCTTTATTTTATGTGGCAAGGTGCCTTTGGAGTCTCCGCCCCCGAAGCTAGTAGAGGGATTTATGTTGGAATCAGCATGTTCCTTTGCCTCCTGATCTACCCGGCAACCAAAAAATCGCCCGGTCACAAGATATCGGTAATGGATGGTATACTGGGCGCATTAGTGATAATGGTGATGCTTTATTTTATAATTATGTATCCCCAGATGTCCTACCGTGCCGGTTTTGTTACCACTCCGGATTTGATTATGGGGATTATTGCCATTGTCCTGGCTTTGGAAACAGTAAGACGGGTAACGGGTAAAGTGCTTTTTCTAGTTACGGTTTGTTTTCTTGCCTACGGGTATCTGGGGCCTTATTTCCCCGGCATTTTATCCCACAAAGGGTTTTCAATAAGCAGAATGGCGGGCTTTATGTACTCGTCACTCTATGGTATGTTCGGCAGCGTAGCTTCAATTTTCTCATCCTTTGTGTTTCTGTTTATCACCTTTGGTACTTTTTTAGAAGCATCCGGGGCCGGACGGTTTTTTATCGACCTTCCCTATGCTCTACTGGGTAGGGCAAGGGGTGGTCCGGCTAAAGTAGCCGTGCTGGCCAGCGGTTTTATGGGTAGTATTAACGGTAGTGCCACCGCTAACGTGGTCACCACGGGCACATTTACCATTCCGCTCATGATGAAAGTCGGATATAAGCCACATATGTCCGGAGCCATTGAAGCAGTAGCATCAACCGGGGGGATGATAATGCCTCCGATTATGGGCGCCGGTGCTTTTATTATGGCTGAGTTTACAGGCATACCGTACTGGGATATTGTTGTGGTTTCCATTATCCCGGCAGCTCTATATTACTTTTATTTGTATCTGATGGTTGATTTCCAAGCTCAAAACCTTGGCCTTAAAGGTCTACCCAAAGAGGAGTTGCCGGATCCTAAAAAGATCTTCAAAGAAGGATGGTACTATATTGTCCCCATCGGTGTCATAATTTATATGCTGGTGGCGGGGTATTCCCCTCCTATGGCGGCAGTTATAGGTTGCGTGCTTACCGTGGCATGCAGTTACCTGAATAAGAATACCCGAATGAGTCCTAAAGATATTTATAACGCGCTCACAAAAGCCGCAATATCATCTTTGATTGTGGGCTCAACGGTTGCCGCTATTGGTATTATCATTGGTGTCGTTTATTTAACAGGTCTCGGTCTTAAATTTACAGACATTATTTTGTCACTATCAGGCGGTTTTTTGCCACTGGCAATTGTTTTTGTGGGTATTGCTTCGTATGCATTGGGAATGGGTGTTACCGCTACAACTTCCTATATTATTTTAGGCGTTTTGGCAGCACCCGCCTTGCAAGAACTTGGCGTTGGATTGCTTGCCGCTCACTTAATCGTTTTTTGGGTTACCCAGATAGCCAACATCAACCCGCCCGTTTGTTTGGCGGCCTTTGCAGCCGCTGCCATTGCCAAGGCTGAACCAATGAAAACAGGCATAACTGCTTTGATTTTTGCTCAACCATTATATATTATGCCCTTTATATTCGCCTACGTGCCGGCCATGTTACTGGAAGGAGAGATCGGCGTTATAATACGAGCTGTTTTGTCCGTCACTATCGGGTTTTATTTTGCGGCCAGTTTCTTCCAGGCCTGGATGGTGCGTAAAGTGAGGTTCATTGAGCGCTTGCTTATAGCGGGAATTGCAGTAATGCTCTTATTGGCCCATCCTACTACCGACTATATCGGTTTTATCGCGGCTATTGTCATGTTTGTTTTCCTATTTATCACCAGGGATAAGACCTTTGGTAAAACAACAACTAGCAGTAAAGCAACAACTTAATTTATAAAGATTTAACTTTGTATTTAATTTTATCGTTACCTACTTAATTGCCTTATAAATAGGCATTCTTTGAAGGAGGCGGTATATCTATGTAAAATGGTCGTCAGCTGATTAGTTTAATGAATTAATTATATTTAGGAGGTGGACAAGTGTTGAAACAGCAAGTGGCAAATTCATTTTATAAGACAATTGAAGAAATATGTAAAGATCTATATATTAAAGCCTTAAAAGATTTGCCTTCGGACGTAAGGCAGGTTATGAAAGAAGCGTATGATAAAGAGGAAACAGAAACCGGTAAACAGGTATTGGCCACAATGTTGGAAAACATCGGTGTTGCTGATAAAAATGATCGCCTAATTTGTCAGGACACGGGCATCCCCATTTATTTTGTAAAGGTCGGAAATAAATTAAGCATTGATTTTGTAGAACTTGAGGCCGCAATAATAAAAGGCTGCCAAAGGGCGACCGTTGAGCACCCGTTGCGTTCCAGCGTAGTTTCACCCTTAAAACGGGAAAACAATCAAAATAGCTCGGGTTATCGCATACCAGCCATTCACTATGATGTGGTCCAGGATAATGCCAAGGTTGAAATATTAATGGTACCCAAAGGATCCGGTTCTGAAAATATGAGTTTCCTGAAAATGCTTATCCCTGCCGAAGGTGTTAGAGGGGTTAAGAGGTTTATACTGGAAACTATTGCCAAAAATGTTGGGGCCAATCCCTGCCCTCCGTATGTGGTAGGTATTGGTTTAGGCGGTACTGCGGACCTGTGCATGAAGTTAGCTAAAATTGCTGCAGTCACACGTCCAATTGGTTCCCGAAATCCCGATCCTGAAATGGCCGCGTTTGAGGAAGAAATGTTTAAAGCCATTAATGAATTGGGGATAGGACCTATGGGTTTGGGTGGCGTTAATACTGCAATTGACGTACATGTGGAACATGCTTATACGCACATTACCCAGAACCCGGTGGCTATCAATATTCAATGTTGGCCTGCCCGTCGTGCCAGGGCGGTCATTAGTGCAGATAGTAGTTACCAAGTCGGTTACTAGAAGGGGGGGTAAATAATGGCTGAGTATACTCTAAAGACTCCATTAACCGAAGAAGACGTAAGAAAGCTTAAAGTTGGGGATAAGGTAACATTAGAAGGTGTTATTTTCGGTATCAGAGATGCGAATTTAATTCGTATGTTTGACGGTAAAGTTCCTGCACCGACAGATTTAACCGGGGCGGCATGTATTCATACAGCCCCAAACGTTCGTAAAATTGGTGAAGGTAAATACGAACCCGTTTGTATTGGGACAACAACTAGCAGTCGTATGGATAGGTTTACTCCGGGACTTATGGAACAATACGGAGTGCGTGCTGTTATTGGCAAGGCTGGCATGATGGAAGCAAGTATGGAGGCCATGAAAAAACACGGCGGTTGCTATCTGGCAATCGTTGGTGGAGCGGCTGCATGGGAAACCGATAAGATATTGGAAATCGAAGATGTGTGGTGGGAGGACCTGATGCCTGAGGCTATCTGGAAATTTAAGGTAAATAATTTCGGACCGCTTATAGTGGCAATGGACTCTTACGGTAACAATTTATATTTTGATGTTAAGGCGAAAGCAGTTTCAAAGTTAGAGGAAATATATAAGAAAATTGGTGCTTAATAATACTGCAAGTCCGTGGTCATTAATGTCCACGGACTTGAAACAGTGCAACAATTTTCAAGGAGGGAAAATGATGTCAAAACAGGGTATAGCAACCTACCACAGATATGTGAACCGCAGTCAGGTTTGGAGTGCAGTGGGGATGTGGGCATGGTTGCTACATCGTATAACTGGCATTGGCCTTTTACTATATATAATGATTCATGTTACAACCATGGCTACTTCATTAATAAGTGGGGCTGAAACATTCAATACTACCCTGTCTTATCTAATGAGTAACACTATACTCCATTACGCGGAACTCCTGTTAGTGGGGGCGGTTATATATCACGGATTAAACGGCATTCGTCTTTTGTTATTTGATATTGGGATCGGCTTTAGCAGACAAAAGGAAATATTTTGGGTGACCATGGTTATCGGTGCTGCAATATGGATTTATGTTATATTCCTGAAACTTTCCTAAGAATAATAATGGGGGAAGGTGTGTTTTATGAATGCTTGGGTTTGGTTACTTCAGAGAATTAGCGCTGCTTTATTGTTGATTATTTTAGGTTTGCACGTATGGCTGATATACGTTACAAACCCTGTAGAAGTAATTAGTTTTGATGAAGCTAAAGGCAGATTGACATCAGCTTCCTATATTGTGCTTTATGCCCTGCTGCTTTTATTTGGGCTGTTTCATGCCTTTAACGGATTATATGCAGTTATGGTTGATATGGGACTTAAGGCACGGCTAATAACTATTTGCATATTATTGGTTGTTGGGTTGGCTCTTTTAGTGTCAGGGATGTATTCGGTCCTGCAATATATTATATAAGCTAGGAGGCGAGTTGATTGTCTTCACAAGAAATAACTGCCAAGATATTTCGTTATGATCCAGAGGTCGACGCGGAGCCCAGGTTTGATACTTTTAAAGTGCCGGTCATAAAGAATATGGCGGTTCTTGATGTGGTCATGCATGTGCAAAATTATATTGATAAAACTTTGGCTTTCCGTTGTTCCTGTCGGATAGGTATGTGTGGTTCATGTGCGATGTATATCAACGGAAGGCCCAGGTTGGCATGTCGAACCCAGGTATCGAGCCTTGGTTCCTCGGAAATAACTATCATGCCGCTTCCCAATTTACCCATCATTAGAGATTTGGCAACGAATATGGAACCATTTTTTGAGAAGTGGAAACAAATTAAGCCTTATTTCGTTAATAATCCGGATGCAAAAGAACCAGCAGTAATTAGGCCGGACTCAGACGAAAGGGAAAATATAGACGCAATGCTTGACTGCATTACATGTGGTTGCTGTTACGGCGCTTGTTCAATGGTTGCCACAAACGAGGAATACCTTGGACCCGCCGCTCTTAACAGGGCTTATACCCTTATCGCGGATAAGCGCGATATAATCAGAGTGGAAAGATTAAAAGTAGTGGGGCATTCCTATGGGGTGTGGAGATGTCACGACCAATTTAACTGTGCGGAAGTGTGTCCTAAAGGACTGATTCCCACCCAGTCTATACAGCAGTTGAAAAAGCGTTGTGTAATGAAGAAGTTTGGAATCTTTAAATGAGCATATTCTGAAGCTATAAAAAACTCTGCGAGGAGTGTGTTTTTTTGTGGAAGAAATAAAAACTGATGTATTAATCGTGGGAAGTGGCGGAGCTGGTTTATTTGCAGCGTTACACGTTTATGATAACAACCCTAGCTTAAATGTCGTCTTGGCGACCAAGGGACTAATAGGAAAATGTGGATGCAGTCGTATGGTACAAGGTGGCTTAAACGTAGTGCTTAACCCTGATGATTCTGTTAAGAAGCACTTCTTGGACACAATTAAGGGTGGTGGGTACGTTAATAACCAGGATCTGGCCTGGACGCTGGTAAATGATGCACCTGCAACAGTACACGAGCTGGACATTAAAGTTGGTTGTTTTTGGGACAGAGCCGAAGATGGGAAAATACACCAGAAGGCATTTGCCGGCCAGTCCTTTGACAGGACAGTTCACGTTGCTGACCTAAGTGGTATTCAAATTATAGCCCGTTTAACGGATCAGATTTTTCGAAGAGAAGATAAAATTAAAGTGCTGGAAGAAACACGTGCCCTGGATCTGTTAACCACAGAGGAAGGAGACCGTGTGGTAGGCGCAGTGATGGCTAATATCAGAACCGGGGAAATATTTGTTGTAAATGCCAAGGTTGTTGTGGTAGCTACTGGCGGAGCGGCTTCAATGTATAAAATATCCGCCCCCTCTTTTGATAAAACCGGCGATGGTATGGCTATGTGTTTCCGTGCTATGGCAGAATTTGTGGATATGGAGATGTTGCAGTTCCACCCTACAGGTTTGCTGGCAGGTCAATCCAGGCTTAGTGGAAGCGTGTTGGAGGAAGGTTTGAGGGGTGCAGGCGGTTATATGATTAATGGTTTAGGTGAAAGATATATGGAACGATACGACCCCGAACGCATGGAACGCTCCACACGTGACCGCGTTGCCCGGGCGGGTTACATGGAGATTATGGCCGGACGTGGAACTGAAAATGGTGGTGTAATGATTGATATGAGGCATCTTGGGGCCGAATTTGTAGAGAAAAAATTCCCCGGCATGTGCGAGCGCGTTCATGATATTGGTAAAGATTTGGCAAGGGAACCTGTAGAGGTTAGCCCAACAGCGCACTTTCAAATGGGCGGTGTAAAAATTGATATTCATTGCCAGTCAAATTTAAAAGGTTTGCTGGTGGCCGGGGAGGACTCGGGTGGTGTGCATGGTGCAAACCGATTGGGGGGGAATGGCATATGTGAATCAACCGTATTTGGCCGTAGGGCGGGAGATGCTGCAGCGGCCTTGGCCGAACAAGAACATTTACGTCCATACAGGCAGGAACAATTGGAAGAAATAAGACAGCGTTGGCTTAAATATTATAAGCGCACCAGTGGTGTCGATATATACACGATCAGGGATGAAATAAAGACTTTGATGTGGGAAAAAGTTGGCGTGGTACGCGATGGTAAAAAACTTGAGGAAGCGATAAGCCGGTTAGACGAGTTGTTGGAAATGGCGGGTATCGCCTATGTTTACAACAGAACCCTTAGCAGTTACAATATGGAATGGAATGATATAATAAACGTTACTAATTGGATTACTGTAGCTCGTATGGTGGCTAGTGCAGCCCTGCTAAGAACGGAAAGCCGCGGATCTCATTATAGATCTGATTATGCATCAACAGATAATGATAAATGGTTGGTCAATATACACCAAAAAAATAAGGGTCAAATGGAAATAGAACAATATACTAAGCCTATTAATGCACCGCGTTTTTCCGTCGAGGATATAAGAAAAGTAAATCCACAGTACTAGAATCGCAATTTAAAAATAGTTACCATAATGGCGTATTTCCATGTGGGACTTATTTTTGGTAAACTTATATGGAAGTACGCCAATTTTTAAAATACCTATTTTTTAAAACATATTGGAGGGATAAGATATTAAATTAGGTTATTTTCATCCCGTGGTTACCGAAAAAACAAGTAGAGCTCAAAGAATTGTAGATCAAATTCGCGATCTTATAGCGAGCGGGAAATTGCAAACAGGTGATAAACTGCCACCTGAACGGGAACTGGCGGACATCTTTAATGTAAGTCGTACTTCTGTTAGGGAAGCAATTCGAATTTTAGAAACCATGGGTTTAGTTGAGATTAAAAAAGGACACGGTGTTTTTGCGAAAAAAGCTACCCTTGATTCTGTTCTCAGTAATGCGGCGGATGCCCTTGTTTTAAGTAATAAAGAAATGAAGCAGCTATTCGAAATAAGAAAGGTGCTTGAAACTCAAGCCGCAGCTTGGGCTGCCGAAAGGGCAAGTGAAACAGAGATCGAGGAAATAAAGACAATAATTAAAGAGGTAAAATTTTTAAATAAGCAAAAACTTGATATAGCTGTTGCAAATCAATATGATAAAAAGTTTCATGCAGCAGTTATAGAAGCTTCACGTAACGATGTCTTGGTTAAAATAATGTCGGGTTTATTTGATACTTTAGATAAGGCTCGCGTTAAGACCGCGATAATTCCAGGTCGAGCGTTAATGTCAATTAATGATCATGAAGCAATATCTAGCGCCATATGTGAACGAAACCCCCAAAAGGCTAAACAGGCCATGTACGATCATATAGAAAGCGTTGAAAAAACAATGGAAAATCAAGGTAATACGGATTAATAAAAACCAAATTCGTGAGGGTGTGGTCAAGCTGTGAATTTTTTGGGTTATATCAGACCTGACGGTAATATTGGTGTCAGGAATAAAATATTAATTATATCTACTGATTTTAAAACAGATAGAATATGCATAAATGTTGCGGGTATTATTTTAAATGCTGTTCCGGTTGTAAGCGGTCCTACTATGGGGCAACTTTATGGCGATTATCTGGTAACAATGATTAAAAACCCAAACACAGCTGGTGCCGTGGTATTGGGTTCGGGTTCCTGTGATATTGTTGAAAAACTGGTTAAAATCATGGCTGAAATTGGCAAACCGGTTGTGGTAATAAATATAAGCGAATCCGGGGGGATAATTGATTCTACCACTAAAGCCTGCCGAGAAGCTATGCTTCTGGTAAGGGAAGTCAGTACCTTCCGGCGCCAGTCTGTATTTTTGTCAAGGTTGATATTGGGATTGGTGTATGAGGAAAATGAGAAAAACTCTAAAATGGAAGACCTGCTATATTATTTCATTGAGCATGTTATAAAAAATAACGGCCGTATTATTACAGCAAAAAGAGTAACAAATAAACAGAATAAAATCAATAACTACCCTGTAGTGAAAAAATTAGAAGCCGGTGATAATATTGTTGATAAACAGGGTGGTCTATATGAAATTAATTATTCGGGTAATCAATATAAAGATTTGTTGAATTTTGCCTCAAAAGGGGCTCAACTTGTAATTTCGTTATCTGACCGCTCACATCCGGCTGCTCACTCTTTAGTACCGATTGTTAATATAACAGCTGATAAAGAGCTTTATAATTACTTGCAAGATGAAATAGAGATGAATTTATCTGAGCTTGACTATCAGAAATATGATATTAAGGATTATAGTTTATTAATTTTAAATGAAGTTATTGCTAGCGCTTCCGGTAAATTGACTAAGGGTGAAATATTCAAAATCTGATCAGCAGTACCTGGGATTATTAATTTTTACCGAAATCACACATAATAAGTTAGAACTGGAAAAAGGTGGTTGTTAAACTAACCATAAAAAATATATATTGCTGCTTCCCTAAGTTAATTTTATACATTTTTTCCATCATTACCCCATATATCATTTTATAAGTGATTGGGGGTGTAAATGATGGAATGGCAGCTGGCGGTTATAGTCTTGGCGGTGCTGGCTGGCTTGTATATTGCAAATACTTTCATGTACAGGCCGCTGCGCCGGTTATTGAGCCTGGCCGTATGCCTGGTTACGGGTACGGTGCTGATAACGCTACTGAACTGGTGCTTGGTTTTTTTTAACATGCATGTGGCCTTCAACCTTTTTACCGTGCTGGTGGCGGGCATTTTACACTTGCCGGGCCTGGTGATGCTGGTGGTGCTGAGCCACTGGTTTGTTTAGAAAATACGGTATGCAGTATAAAAATTCTTTAATATAGCTAATTTCTTGACGGGTTAATATTGTTGCAATATACTAAAAACAGTGTTAAAAAAATCATAAAAAGCTTCTAGATTATTTAAACTATAACACAAGATACTAAAATTATTAAATTTCGCGGGGGTGAAGATTATTGGCCCGCGGGTAGTAGAGGCTTACGTTGGAGAATACGCCAGCGGTAAAAGTGAAGTAGCCGTTAACAGGGCAGTTGATCTGGCCGCTGCCGGCCGGGAAGTTACCCTGGTGGACTTGGATATTGTTGAGCCGTGTTACACGCTGCGTCCCATAAAAAGGGAGCTGCAGCAAAAAGGGATTACCGTGCTGGCCTGGGAAACTAAGGACACTATGGGATTGGGCGAAACTGGCAATGTGCTCAGGGCGGAAAACCGCTGGGCGCTGCGACGCTCCGGGGATATTGTGCTGGACATTGGTTATGGAGTGGAAGGTGCTAAAACCCTTAACCTACTTGAAGGAGCGGGGGCGGATCCCGATTTAAAGATTTATGCCGTCATAAATATTGCCAGGCCAATGACGGGCAGTATAACAGATATAGTGGAGTATATACGGGAATTGGGTAGAGTGCACGGTATTATCAACAACAGCCATCTGGGAGACGAAACTGATGTGGACATAGTTCAGCAAGGAGCATGGATGGTGGATGAAGCAGCCCGGCAATTGCAATTACCTGTGGTGGCTACCACGGCGGTCCCGGAAATTGCGGCATTAATGGGACCGGTGGATGTAGCCGGGCACCAGGTAAGGAAACTGGTAAGGTATATGCCGCGCACATTTTGGTAATAAATTTTCTCCATGGGAGTCAAGATTCAGGAGGTGTACAAGTCAATGCCAGAAAAACCGATTCAGGGTGAAAAAAGGGTATTCATGACCGGTAACGAAGTGGTGGCCTGGGCCGCCGTGGCGGCCGAGGCCGACATTATGTACGGTTATCCCATAACACCCCAAAATGAAATTATGCATTACTGGACCAGGATGCTGCCCAAGTATGGCCGCAGGTTTCTACAGACCGAGGATGAGCTGTCAGCGGGATTCACCACCGCAGGCGGTGTGCTGGCCGGTCGAAGAGCTTTTACAGCCACTGCCGGGCCGGGCAATACTTTAATGCAGGAACCATTGAGTATGGCTGAGGCAATGCGGCTGCCGGTAGTGGTAATTGTGCAGCAGCGTGGCGGTCCTTCCACCGCTACGGTGATTTATTCCCAGCAGGAAGTTACCATGACTACGCTGGGCGGCAACGGTGAGGGATTAAGGGTGGTTTATTCCACCGCCACCCACCAGGAGCTTTTTGATTATACCATTAAGTCCTTTAATACTGCGTGGAAATACCGCTTCCCCACTTTTGTGCTGGGTGATGGTTACCAAGCTAAGATGCGGGAGTCGCTGACCATGTATGATCCCGCGTCACGGGGCATTACTATGGTGCCAACCGAGCCTTATGTTGGGCGGCCCGGCATGCCGGGAGTGGACAGAGAGCCTACCCATTTAAGAAATACTTACAATGTGGAAGAAGAGCTGTTTGAAGTACTG
>JGI2924J29684_1077614_pt1 | contig 19612 bp, 16 predicted proteins | sample BenlonsequencITS_FD_29684 | JGI IMG/M metagenome (IMG submission 29684)
CCAACACTAGAAGCCGCAACAAATGACGAGATGACCAGAATTTGTGTCATGAAAATTCCTTGCGCATTTTGAAATTGATTAATGCTACACCATTTGCGATCGGGTGTTGCTTGGCAAGCGTCTTATAACCTCGCTTTTCAAAAAATGGACGAGCAACCAGACTTACATCAGATGTGATGGCATTGATATTCTGCCCGCGTGCATATGTTTCTAACGATGAATAGGCTTGTGCGGCAGCACCTTTTCCAGCGCTGCGCGGGTGTGCGTATGCAAAATCTAAATGGTGCTCGGGCGTGAGTGTCATTAAAGCTGCTATGCCGTCATCATCAGACGCAATAAAGAAAAGCTGATCACCAAATCGTTTGCGTGCACGCTCTCCTGCATATGGATTGGGTGCCCATGCGTTTAGCTGTTCTGGAGAATAATGGGTGCCGGCTAGTGCATGGATGCTGTCATAGATTAGTTGACCCACAGCATCGAGGTCTGCTTTTGAGTCTGGCAAAATTTCTATTGTGTATGCCATTTATTATCTCTTGGTTGAATTTTGATGGGTGATAATATTGAAAAAAATGGCATCTTGATAGGGTGAATAAGATAAGCTGAAAATCACCTCTTGCTGCACCGCACAATTTTCTGCTAGTTTGTAGAAAAAATATACGGGACCCTCTAAAGGGATAAAAAAATGCCAGCACCATTCACGACATCACGACCGCGCCGGTCTTGCCTTTATATGCCGGGTGCGAATGAGCGCGCTTTAGAAAAAGCTAAAACCATTGCTGCCGATACATTGCTGCTTGATCTTGAAGATGCCGTTGCGCCAGATGCTAAAGTTGAAGCACGCGATCGTGTATGCGCAGCCGTGAAATCTGGCGGATATGGCAAGCGCGAAATTATCATCCGTATGAACGGCCTTGATACGACATGGGGCGGTGATGATTTGGTTGCGGGTGTGGCTGCTGGTCCCAATGGTATTTTAGCACCTAAAGTTTCATCTGCTGCCGAAGTCCATGCGTTGAATGATGATTTGACGGAAGCCGGGGCAAGTGATGATTTCGCGCTTTGGATTATGATTGAGACGCCGCTATCTATTCTCAATCTAAAGGAAATCGCTGCTTGCGCTGAAACAACGCGTCTTACAACATTTGTCATGGGAACCAATGATCTTGCCAAGGATATGCGCGCACTAATGACGCCTGATCGCTTGGCTTTTCAAACACATCTGACTTTAGCTGTTACCGCTGCCAAAGCATATGGCGTCACTGCGATCGATGGTGTTTATAATGACATCAAAAATGCTGAGGGTTTTGAGGCTGAATGTCAGCAGGGCCGCGTTATGGGATTTGATGGAAAGACGTTGATCCATCCAGCTCAAGTTGAGGCTTGTAATAGCGTGTTTTCGCCTTCCCAAGCAGATATAGCTCAGGCCAAAGATGTTATCGCTGCTTTTGCTGATCCAGAAAATGCGGGCAAGGGTGTGCTTAAGGTAAATGGAAAAATGACAGAAATTCTTCATTTGGTCGAAGCTGAGCGCCTCATAGAAGTTGATAAAGCAATACAATTGCTTGCGCAGGACTAGCAAGTTATGAAAGCGGCGTTAGTTTGCAGCCAAATCTTTGGTTGGCATTACGCCGTGTATAAGAAAGACGAATGAAATGACCTATATTCTTCTGACCAATCCAGCTTGTTCAACGTGTCGCAATGGTCTCGCGCTTCTGCAGGAAAACGGAATCGAGCCAACATTGCGGAAATATATGAATGTTTCCGAGCAATTATCAGTGGAAGAATTACGAGATATTGCCAAAAAGCTTGGCAATGTTTCCCCCAAGGCATTTGCACGTCCCAAAAATATTCAGGCAGAGGGCCTCGATCCAGACATGGATGATGATGCTATGTTTGCGGCTATGGCTGAAAACCCAAAATTTATTCAGCGTCCAATTTTGATCAAAGGTGACGAAGCTCGCCTAGGGCGTCCGATCGAAAAAATGCTGGAATTGATCTAAAATATTAAAAACGCTGTTCGCTATAAAGCGGGTAATGCGTCAGGAGAAGAGATATGAACCAATCACTCAAAGATGCCATGGCAGGTGCTTTTGGAAAAGAAGTCGCTGATAAGGTTGAAGCTAAATCCAAAGTGAAAGCGAATGCAGGTAATTTCTTTGAGGATTTTTTCGTTGGTATGCAGATCGTGCACGCCACACCAAAAACGGTCACGGAAGGCGATGTCGCACTCTACACAGGGCTAACAGGTAGTCGTTATGCGCTTTTTTCAGCCGATAGGTTTGCGCAGGATTGCGGGCTCGAGTCTGCACCGATAGATCCGCTCTTAGCCTTCCATGTCATCTTTGGGAAAACTGTCACTGATATTTCATTAAATGCAGTTGCAAATCTTGGATATGCGGACGGAATGTTTGTCGCGCCTGTTTATCCAGGTGATACACTACGTTCCGTATCTGAAGTCATCGGTATTAAAGAAAATTCCAATGGTAAAACCGGTGTTGTGTATGTGCGCACATCTGGTGTGAACCAGAATGATGAATTGGTGCTGACATATGTGCGCTGGGTGATGGTCAAGAAACGTGATCTTGATGCACCCGCTCCTGAAGCAGTTATTCCAGAGTTACCAGCTAATGTGGATGCGGAAAATCTTGTGGCTCCAATGATGGATGCAGAAGATTGGGACTATGAATTAGCTGGCAGCCCGCATGCTTATGAAGACTACACTATTGGCGAAAAAATTGACCACTATGACGCTTTTACCGTAGAAGAAGCTGAACACCAGATCGCGACTCGTTTGTATCAAAACACCGCTAAAGTGCACTTTAACCAGCATGAACAAGCACAGGGACGTTTTGGAAAGCGCCTTGTTTATGGGGGGGTGGCAATTTCTATGGCGCGGTCTATTGCGTTTAATGGATTGGCGAATGCAGCGCAGATATTAGCTATAAACGCGGGTGCGCATGCTAATCCGCTATTTGCCGGTGATACGGTTTATGCTTGGTCAGAAGTTATTGATAAAGCTGATATTTCTCAAGGTTTTGGCGCGTTGAGATTGCGTTTGGTGGCGACAAAAAATCTGCCGTGTACTGATTTTCCGTATAAGGATGAAGACGGGAAATATCTGGAAAATGTCATTTTAGATTTTGATTATTGGACGGCAATTCCAAAACGCGGATAATCAATCGATAAATTAAACCTCTTGATTGCAAAGCGATTAATCCCAAGGTTAGTGTGATCAATCGCTTTTTGCATTTTATCTACAAGGTTGTTTTATGGACTCTTTTTCCGTTGCCGCGATAGCGATTGCTATCTTCCTATCGGCCATTGTCCGTATCATACGAACCGATGCGGCGTGGAAAGCGGTCGATGAAAATTACGCAGGCGCAGATCATCTTCGAGATTTAACAGGTATTATCAAACGTGCTGGGCTTCAGGATATATTCGGACCACCAACTTTGGATGGGATCTTCCATGTAACACGTATGGAGGTGGTTCGGGCGCGTCGTTTCACGGGTCATTTGATGGGAAATGTGCGGCTAGATGCACTTTCCTTAGCAGTTTCTGTGGTATCTCTGGTGTGGCGGCCCTACGGTTCTGTGGGAGATGTGTTGAATATGTTCCTATTTTTTGCGCTTTTGTATCAGTTGGCGGGGTGGGGCGCGACGACGATGTTAATGAAAGACAAAAGCTAGTTTGTTTTTGCTATCCGTTCTTTTTGCCACCGATCAAAACGCGTCACGCCAAAAGCGGCTCCAAGCATTGTCAGTCCTGATGTAACTAACACGATCGGATTTGCACCGAAGGTTTCAAAAAGCTGCGTGTAAAAATGTATTGCTAAAAAGGTGACGGCTGTGTTGGCGAGGAAGCGCCTATAATCTTTTGTGCCGAGCCAGATACAAACACCCAGAAAGATTGCCCAAGCAAAAGAAAAGACAGATTCAGGGACATGTAACGCTTGTTCTCGCCAAGCTTGCGCGGCGCGCCATCCATCATCACTAGACCATAGTTCGAAGACATAATCTCCCCAAAGCGAGCCGACCCAGAAAGCAAAATTGATCATGAAAAATGAAACTCGCGCAGCCATAGTTGTGACGCTGTGCCATTTTTTATGCAGTTTTTCCCGGCAGTAATATAATCCACCTGCAATCGCTGAAAACACGATGATTGTGACAAGGCATTCGCGGACAAAAATGGCGTAGCTCGCATGCCAATACATTGTACCTGAGCCTATAAGTGAACCAAAGGCGAGAGGGACAAGGGCTGCTAAAAATGGTTGTTTAAAGAAAGCGGCTCCACCAGTGAAAAGCACAAGTGCAACAATTTGAGGGAGCCAGTTCATTTTGTCTGGCCAGACTTCTTGACTTTGCCATGCCGTCCACCCCGCTAAACCTAGACAGCCAATGACGATAAGGCCGTGGGATAATATGCGCCATTCTTCAGATTTAATCTGGAATAGATAATAGCCCAGCCCTAATGAGGCTGTTGCGAGTATGAGTCCAACAATAGCGGAGGGTTGCAGGGCTAAAACGCCTGTTGAGACGGCAATCGCGCCTAAAATCATGAACAAATTGGCAAAAAGGCCAGCTCTTTTCTTGCCATCACTAAGAGACAAAAGATGGTCTGCCTCTTGTTGCGAGATTTTGTCTTCTTTTAGGAGGCGGTCTAGGTCCAATGAGATTTTAGTCATGCTAATTCCCCTCACCATCATGCATTTAGGACTTTTTTTGAGCCTTAGAAGAAAGCTTACGTCGTGTTTGAGGGTTAGACAATAAAGATTGCAATAGCATCAAATCCATAAGGTGGTTAAGCTTGTTTGATTCTGAAATTACGCGAAAAAATAATGTCTAAACTCTATTTTCACTACGCCGCAATGAATGCGGGAAAATCCACCTTGCTTTTGCAAGCATCCCACAATTATGTCGAACGCGGAATGCGGACATTGCTTCTTACTTCTTCGCTTTATGCTGGCGATAGCGCTATTTCATCCCGACTTGGGCTAAGTGCTGATGCCACACTTATTGAGGCGGACTCGGATGTTTTTGAGATAACGAAAATCGAGCATGCAAAAGGAAAACTCGATTGTGTGTTTGTCGATGAAGTGCAGTTTTTAACATCTGCGCAGGTTTGGCAATTGGCGCGAATTGCAGATCGATTGAATATTCCAGTGATGTGTTATGGGTTAAGGACAGATTTTAAGGGTGAGCTGTTTGAAGGTGCCGCACAGCTCCTCGCTATTGCAGATCACTTAAGAGAAATTAGAACGATTTGTTTTTGCGGTTCAAAGGCGACCATGGTTGTTCGCAAAAATGCAGAGGGCGGGGTGTTTCATAGTGGTGAGCAAGTTGATATTGAGAAATCTCATTATGTTTCACTATGCCGAAAGCATTGGGATGATGAAATGCAGCGGGCTGCTCAATAGTTTTATAGATATATGATGACCCATGTTAGCGTGAGTGAATAAACTGCAAGCATCGTTGCAGCTTTTCCCAATGCGAGGCCAGCATGCGTGCGTACAATTGGAACGCTGGCCGTTGCTGCTATTTTAGATATGGCATCGGCAATGTGTTGTGAAATGTCTTCTTGGGAATAGCGTGAAAGTGCAATCCAATATTTTACTTTTGCGTCTTTGGTTTGATCCATTACTTGTTCATAGGCTTGGTCGAATACATTAGCGGCGACCATTTCGCGTAAAGCTTGAAATAAATTCCATTTATGGCGGCGGCTTAAATTCCATAATTGTGCAGCAGTGGGATAAAGGGCCCAAATATCTCGGATTAGAAATAAACCAAGCGCGGCAGTGATGACATAGCCTAGTGCGGTACGGTCGAAAATTCCTAAAAAATACAGGGCGACAAGAATGGCAATAAAACAGGCTTTAAAAGCTAGGTTTTGAACAAAACCTAATAATTGCTCGCCGACAATTGTTTTGATCTGCGCTTCCAAATCCCCGAGGGCAATTTGTTGTGCTTCTTCAATCTTGGCATCGATTTTTTTCTCGATGGTCTTATCTAGCTGGTTGCGCGCTAGGGCTGCCCCACCCGACAGGGCGGCTGCGGCAATCCCTATGACTCTAAATACTGACATTGAATCCTAGATCATATTATTCGTTTGGCGCTGGGTCGCATTCCAAAATATTGTCGTATAATGGGTGGCGTGGTGCAAGGTTCTGCGCTTTGGTTTGTGCATCCCATGCTTCGTCACATTTTCCAAGTGTCGCAAACGCTATTGCTTTGTTGAAATGCGTGTTTGGATTTTTAGGTTCTATTTCCAAGGCGGCATCGCAAAATGGCAAACCTTTATCAGCAAGCCCCATGCGGGTCAGCAAAAGGCAATGGCTGCTGAGAAATAGCGGGTTGTCTGGTTGTCCGGTCACCACTTTGGCAGAATATATCAAAGCAGCGTCAAATTCTTCGATATTAGATAAAACGCCTGCGCGACGCGCTGCATCCATCAGGGAACTAATAGGTAAGGACTGATATTTTTTTAGTATCTCATTGGCGTTTGGTGTGTTTAGGTGTGACGTGACGGGGACCAGAATTTCCAGCACAGGTTCCAGCAATTCGTCATCCAGTTTGATCTGGCTTGCGCTACCTAAAATTCCAGACTTTATCCAATAATAAGCAAATTCAGCATGATTGCGCGCTTTGGAATCTTGTCCCGTTCGCCAATAAGTGCTGGCACGCAGGGCATGGGCATAAGCGTCAAGCTGTTCTTTGCCGCCATCGGCAGGCGTACTTAGATCAAAGAAACGTGCGGCGGACTGATAATCTTCGTTGAAATATGCTTGTCCACCTAGATTGGAATAGGCAAGCATTGAAGCTTCGCTGCCGGGATTTGCTTCGGAAGCACAATCTACCCATTTTAGTGGTTCATCAAATGCCAGAATGCAAGATTCAGGTATGTCGGAATCAGTTTCTGTTGGAACGGACGTAACGTTTTGCGCTATTGTCGAGCCAGTCAACATCGCGGAGATGCTGAGGGCAATCATTGCTGTTCGTATTGTGTCAACCATTAGCGGCCTCCCGTTTTGACGGCGTTGAACCATCTTAGTAGCACCTGATTTTGCTGATTCAGGTGAGATATATGCGTATGTCTGCTTATGCTGGCAAAAATGTGTTCTTAAAGCTTAATTGGTTTTATTTTTCACAGTGATCTTCACAAAATAATCAAATTTGGTGTGGCATAAGATGGCATGATTTCTTCACGCACACTTCCTCAGTTCATCTTATTTGCCGCCGGAACAGTTTTCGGTGGCCTTGTGGCATTTTTTACATGGGGGATGCTATCTCCCGGTGATCCAAGTTCGGCATTCATGCCATTTGAAATACCATATCAAGATAAATTCCTTCATTTTGTTGCATTTGCGATAATGGCGCTGCCTGCAGGCATTGTTTTACCACGGCGGTATCTTGGCTTTATATGCATGAGTTTGATTGCTTTGGCTGCCGGGATGGAATTTGCACAGCATGCCAGCGGAGTAGGGCGCCAAGCGTCGTTGTTTGATTTTATAGCGAGTTCGTTAGGGGCAGGTCTAGCAGGATTGCTAGTGCTTTATTCACGGCGTGCATATGGTCGCTATCGCCAAAAACACTCCAAAAATGAGGCGTTTGCGGCAGAATAATTTGAGTGCGCCGGTGTTTCACCTGATTGCAAGCAATTTAAATTCTTGTGTGACACGCTTTGATGGTTAATATGGTACTCAGTATCGTGTAAACTAGTAAGGCTGGTGGGACGCATGGCCGACGACAAGCAGGCGAAATCTGGGTTGTTGAACCTTGATACCGATAATATCGATGTTGTTCTGATTGCTCCTTTTTCACCAGAAGGTCGCGCGCGCTTTGACGAATTTCTCGTTGATACCGTTGGGCCAGCGATCCTGCGTGTTGAAGAGCGCACCCAAAGACATGTGGAAGTTGTTCTTCTCAATGATCTTCTTGAAGATGAATTGGTAGAGCATGAAGCGATTTACCGTATGTTGCACCTTGCTGATATTGTCATTGCTGATGTGAGCACATTGGAAGGCGTTTTGGATGCTAAAGTTGTATCAGCTTTTTCTATTCGTCAGTCACTGACACCAAACCCAGCCATTGCTGTTACACTTGATGAGAAGTCGGTAGACTATCCCTTTAATATCGGATCTATGGTGATAAATGCAGGATCAGACCATGGGCGCGTGAATGCTCAGGCTATTTTGTATGCAGAGGTTTTGGCCGCAGTTGAAGGTAATCCTAGCCGAAAATATGTCAGCGATGTCTATGCTAGTTTGAGTGCATTGCGCACTGACCTGCGAGGCTCTCCCAATAGTGCAGGGAAAGAGCCTGTATATGAAGAAATTAGCTATAAGCCATTGCATAACCGGCCTGATGTTCGTCCACCAAGGTTTAACGTGGCAGTCGGAGATTTAAGACTCGTCAAGAATATCGATGTGTGGATCAATCCAGAAAACACCCATATGGAAATGGCGCGTGTTTTTGATACATCAATATCAGGTACGATCCGTCATATGTCTTCACAATGGTCTCATGGCGGCAAGCGGTCTGATGATTATATTCGACGTAAACTCGCCGAGGCGATGACAGGTGAGGATGTGCCACCCGGTGCTGCCTTGATGACATCATGCAAGGGGCAATTGCGCAGTGAGCATTTCGTCAAAAAGGTTGTTCACGTGGCGGCAGTTAAGGTCAATGGAGATGACCCCGGGTGTGGCTATGTTCCAGTTAATGATGTTGGTGTGTGCCTGACGCAAGCGCTTTATAAAATACAAGACTATAATCTGAGTTGGATGGGACGGGGTCACAACCGTCTTGCTAGTGTTATTACACCTCTTCTCGGTGTGGGGTCTAATCCAGAAGTCGCGCAAAAAAATGTGTATTCATTATTATTGCATGCTGTGCAGTTTTTTGACTCAAACCCTGATTGCCTTATCGATCGCTTTGTACTGCTGGCATACTCAGTTGAAGATCGGCGTTTGATCAAAAAGGCGCTGAAAAGGATACCACAATTAAACAATGTCGCGGTTTCCGGTGTCGATACTCACACACATGAAGCGGATGATTACTCTTCGGGTGGTATTTGATGGCCGTTGAGTTTGAAAAGACATTAAGTTCCGGGAAGACCGACCAAATTTCGTCGGTCGATGTGCGCCAAAGGCGTAGGCTGGCATTGAAATTACGTGCAAAGCTAAAAGCATCACGAGATTTGGGGTTTGATCAAGAGCGTTCTACATATTGGAGCCGTTGGCTAACAGTCTGGAATATTATTCGACCGATCTGGCCGCTTTTTGTCGCCAACCTTTTTGTGTGTGCTATCGCATTTGGCACCGACCAAGGACGTGAAGCGGCGAAGTTTGCTATGACCTATTCTGGGCAAATTTCTTTTTTACGGCCTATGGCTACAGCTTTGGCCCTTACTTGGTTTGCCATATCGCTGCATGAAGTGTGTTTAAGAGCGATCACGCGTGATTACCCTTTTTCGACGCGCGCTAACCCTCTGCTTAAGCTTCGGTTTATTATAGCTTTTATTGTCGCGTTACTTACGCCTTTTGTTTTCTTTATTTTCTATGTGAATACGCTTGTTGATGTCGCAGGTCGTGATCCGTCAATTATGTATAGCATGCCGTTTGATGGATTCCTCATTGCTGGAAAATACTTGGATATGGCGCTTGTCACGCTCGTAATTGCGATTGTGATTTCAGCGACATATGATGGGTTTGGGTATTTTTTTCGTCATCGAATTATAAATTTTTCCAGACCTATTGAGAGGTTTGCTCTCAATCTTTTCCCAGTTTTGTTATCTCTATTTTTGATCATGCTGTTGTGGAATTATGTATTGGCCCCAATAGTTTGGTTGATCATTGCCATCATACAATCTGGTGGCATGATTGAAGAAGCAGCGGGACGTCAGGCAGCACGAACGGGTACAATATTAACAGCACTTTCTCTAGGGTCTGCGGTTTGTGTGATCAAATTTGTGCATCGTGTGAGCGTGCGTCGACATTATGCGAATTTCCATCAATTCATTGTCTTTCGGCGGTGGCATAATTGGGTGATGGCGGTGCTGCTGCTGGTGTCTTTGGGAATGGCAGCACTTTTTCTAATTATTCCCGGCACGATGGCATCAATGTTTGGGCCAGTGTTTACGCTTTTAGCAAGCGTTGGTCTACTCGCGGGCATTTTCACTTTTCTCGCCATATTGGCATCTCACTATCATGGGTTTCCAACGATTGTTGCTGTGGTGTTTTTGATGGGCTTGGGACCCGTTCTTGGGCCAGTGAAATTTCATAACGTAGCTGTGACAGAGCCTGAAGCTTTGTTGGCGAGCAAAGTCGACATGCAATTTCCAACGCATGCTGACCTGCCAAGCATGGCAGATGCTGTAAGGTTGTGGCGAGAAAGTCGACCAAGTGATGCACCCGCTATTGTTGTTTTAGCTGAAGGGGGCGGAATACGCGCGGCATTACATACAGCAAGTCTTTTATCCTGTTTGGATGAAACACTGGGCGGTGAATTATACGACAATGTATTTTCGATGTCTGGTGTGTCAGGCGGAGCTGTCGGTGTTGGTAGTTATCTTGCAGCTCGTGCAGATGGAATGGCCAGAAATTCTGAATTCATTTCACAAGACGAATGGTTAGATAAGCGATGTGGTTTTGAATTTTCTAAACGACAGGGAGAATTTAAAGCAAGTGAGAATATGACAGCTCGTAATCTCTCCGAGTTTTTACAAGCAGACTTTTTCTCTCCAGCATTGGCGGGACTTGTCTTTAGAGATTTACCGCAAGATATTTCAATTATCTGTGTCGTGTTTGATTGCGGAATAGCTGACCGCGCAAAATTGTTTGAGGATGCATTTATATCGACTTATAGAATGATGGGAGATCGGCGCAGCCACGAAAAAACACAAAAAGCACTCGCTCCAGGATATGATGGAGACTGGTTTGCGGCACCGTTTTTAAATGTTGTTGAAGCAGCTAATCAACAAGCCAATGTTGCTGAAGCTGGGCCGATTGTGTTTCTCAATACATTCGATGCAAAGTCAGGTCGTCCTGCTGTTGTTTCTAACGTGTCGCTCAAATTAAAAGCTCTTGAGGGTGAAGCGGCAGCCAGTGAAACTATCTATGGTATGACGAATTTGCTTGAAAAAATGTGCGGCGGTGAAAGCCTTTCTTTGGCAAGTGCAGCGCACCTCTCAGCGCGTTTTCCATTGGTCAGCCCGCCCGGTCGTTTGGAGCTAGATGCCTGTGGGGACAGGGCGGAGCAAGGCAGCGCAGACAATCCTAAAGAGGCTGGAATTGGACTTTATGTTGATGGGGGATATTTTGACAATTCGGGTGCTGCATCTTCTCAGGCTGCTTTGAAGCTATTGAGAGAGCAAGATCAAGCGCAATGTCAAAGTGACGTACAGGCTGCTCGAAATGGCGGTGTCAGTGCGTTTCGTAATTGTTCGCGCCCGGTTATCGTCTTGCATGTTGTACACAGAGGTCATGCAGGTAAGGCTCGAGATACACGTCTAAGTCCATTCTATGAAGTTGCAACACCCGCTGAAGCTTTCTTGGCTGCACGCGGCGTGCATGGAGACGTACCTATTCAACGTTTATGTGAAAGCGGTGCAGGGCGCGTCACGGCACCAATGGGGTGTCGATATTTAAATGGTTGGCTGGCAGATGTTGGTTTGGACGTGACAGAAGCTGAATATGGCGAAAAACTTATTTATGATGAAGACGTTGAATTTGAAAACTGGATTGATATTGACGAGCAAACAAACACGCCGCGTTTGCTATGGGTGCGCTCGCCTTTACAATTCGCAGCTGATGTTGAAGATGTAGGTGTGCGTTTGCCTCTTGGCTGGTTGCTTGGAGAAACAGGGCCGACAATCTTGAAGCGTGTAGATGCTCATGTTGAGAGAATGCGTACAGGCCTGCAATGTTATGTGCGTGACGATTATTCTTCAGAAAATTTCGGGAAGTGTAAGTTCCAAGCTTCAAACTAAGTGGGTATTCGTCATTGTGTCTAGCGGTGTCATCAGCTAGTTCCATCCATAAGCATAGATGGAGGACTGGAAGATGATCAGATGGGGTATGATTGGGTGCGGGGATGTTACCGAAAAGAAAAGTGGTCCTGCTTATCGTATAGAGAATGAATCTGTTATCCACGGGGTGACGTCGCGCACATTGTCTCGGGCTGAAGATTATGCCAAGCGACACGGCATTGAAACTGTGTTCAACTCAGCTGAAGAATTGATAAATTCTCCAGACATTGATGCGGTATACATTGCGACTCCACCTGCAACGCACTTTGAACTTGCGATGAAAATTGCGGAAAGTGGCAAGCCGTGTTCTGTAGAAAAGCCGTTGGCTTTAAATTATTCTCAATCCTTAGAAATGGCAAAAGCGTTTGAAGCTGTAAATCAACCTTTATTCGTGGCGTATTATCGCCGAACTTTGCCTCGATTTGATCTGGTAAAAGAGCTTTTAGAGCGCCAAGAATTGGGTGAAGTTCGCCATGTTCACTGGTCACTAACGCGGCCTGAAGGGTTTGGGCTGGATGCGGGGTGGAGAATTGAACCAAGCCAAGCTCCAGGTGGCTTGTTTGATGATTTGGCGTGTCATGGCTTAGATTTGCTCGATCATTATCTTGGGAAAATTAACATCGCCAGCGGTGTCATAGCCAGTCAGCAGTTAAATAGCACGATTACAGATTCAGTGGCAGCGAGCTGGATCCACGAAAGTGGAGTAACAGGCAGTGGGTACTGGAATTTTGCTGGGTTTGAGCAAGATGATGATATCGAAATCATTTGTGTTGACGGAAAGATTTGCGTGTCTGTTTTTGAAGATAAACCTGTACGGATCGTCACGCGTGAAGGCGTCAAAACATATGATATTCCTCATCCCGATCACATTCAGAAACACTATGTAGAGCAGATGGTTTTACACATGAAGGGCCAAGCTACGCATCCGTCATTAGCTCAAAGTGGGTGCCGCACTGCTTGGGTGTGTGATCAGATATTGGGTCAATAACAGTCTAGATCAGATAATTTATTTTTTGAGGTGAGGATTTTTAGGTAGTCAATGTAGGCTCTGATTCCTGCCAAATATAAGCAAAATGGTATACAATCCTTAACGAAACCCATTAAATTCAATACGTTATTAAATGAGGCTTTAATATTAATGTATTACGGGAAGTAAAGTAATTTTATTTTCAGGCTTCGTTGTTCACATGATAAGTGTTGTTTCTTGTATTATTTTTGAGCATGATTTGCGTCTGGTTTTAATGGCTGCAATTATGTGTGTGGTCGGCGCTATTACCGTTGTTAATTTGTTCAGAAGAAGCTGTGCTTCTGTTGCGCACGCGCGCATAGCGTGGAGTATTCTGACCTCAATAGCGACTGGTGCTTCTATTTGGAGTACGCATTTTATCTCAATGTTGGCATACCAGGCCGAGATACCAGTAAGATTCGACGTTATACTGACAATGGTTTCGCTGCTTATTCCTATGACATTGATGAGCCCGCTGATATATTTAGCGACGAAAATGAGAAAGCAGAATGTTTCTATTGTCATAGGTGGAGCAATTGGACTGGTCGTTTCTAGTATTCACTATCTTGGAATGGCGGCATATCGCGTTGATGGTGTCGTAGAATGGAATACGACTTATGTGATCGCATCGATAATTATCCCTGTGGTATTTTGTACAGCCACTTTTGGTCATTTCCCCAAATATAAATTCATGAGCAAGCGACTTATCTCGATAGGGGCTTTTACAGTTGCTGTTGTTGGTCTGCATTTCACTGCTATGACTGCCATCAACATCATTCCATTTAACCTGAGTGACATGCCTATGTCGACGGATGCGTTTTACGGTATGGCGATGGCCACAGCGGCGGGCGGATTCCTTGTCCTAGTAACTGGGTTGGTGAGTTTTGTTATTGATAGCAGCACACGTGAAGCAAATAGCCAAGAAATTGAACGTTTGGTGGCTACAGATGCATTAACAGGTCTACCTAACCGCAGAAGTTTTCGTGAGCACATAGAAAACACGCTGGCTGGATTTGAAACAAATCCGCTATCAAATTTTGCGGTTTTATATATCGACATCAATGGATTTAAAGTGGTCAATGACACTTTGGGTTATTCGGTTGGAGATGTTGTGCTCAAAACGTTTGCTGACAGGATGTCAGAGACATTGAGTTCTGGAGAGTATATAGCGCGTTTAGGTAAAGATGAGTTTGCTGCGGTTAAAGTGTATAACAGTGCAAATGAACTGGAAGCTTTCGTTCAAAAAGTAGAGGATTCAATAGAAATCCCTATTGAAGTGGAAGAAGAGTCCATTGAATTGGATCTTGCTATAGGCATAGCCTGTTGCCCAACAGATGGACATTACGCCGACGAATTGACAAGCAATGCTGAATTAGCGCTGCGTCGTGCGAAGTCTAACGCATCTGACTCTATTTGTTATTATGACGCCAACATGGATGACGTGGTTCGTCATCACCGCGAAATGGTAAGAAACCTTAGACAGGCAATTTTGAAAAATGAATTGCAGCTATATTACCAAATGCAGGCAAATGTCCAAACGGGCGAATTGAAAGGCTTTGAAGCTTTATTGCGGTGGACCCACCCAGAAAAAGGGCCAATATCGCCAGCTCTTTTTATTCCTATTGCAGAAGAGAATGGGTTAATTATTCAATTGGGTGATTGGGTTTTGAAGCAAGCATGTAAAGAAGCTGCTCTCTGGGAAAAGCCATATAAAGTCGCAGTTAATCTATCGCCAATGCAATTAATGCAGCCGAATTTGCCAAAACGTATCCATGAGATACTTTTAGACACGGGTCTGTCTGCAAATAGACTAGAGATTGAACTGACCGAAACGGCCATTTTTGAAGATCGTGAGCGGTCGGTTCATGTTCTGCGTCAGATCAAAGCGTTAGGTGTTAATGTAGCACTTGATGATTTTGGAACGGGTTATTCCTCCTTGGAAGTTTTGCGTTCATTCCCATTTGATAAGATTAAATTAGACCGTTTTTTCATGGATGAAATTGAAACAAGTAGTGTTGCTAAAGCATTTCTTCGGTCAGTGCTGGCACTTGGCAGAAACTTGTCCATTCCGGTTCTTGCTGAAGGTGTGGAGACTGAGAACCAGTTGAGAATACTGCAAGAAGAAGGTTGTGATGCAATTCAGGGGTTCTTGTTGCACAAACCTAGCCGTGAAGTTCCGTTTGAGCACAATCTTGATTTTGCAGATACGCATTCAGTAAAAAGTGCTGCGGGACCGTCTGATAATCTTTTTTCTATGGTCAAATTAGAAACGAGGCGTGGTTAGGGGCGTCTCATACCCTAATTGTTCAAAATGGCGACCCTGGCAGGACTCTAACCTGCGACCTGCCGCTTAGGAGGCGGCTGCTCTATACAGCTGAGCTACAGGGCCAAGTCATTGTTGGTATCAGATGAAGGTCGAAAGACGCAAGCGCTGTATATATGTGCGGATCTTTCCTTCTGCTGATAAATTTAATAACCGTTTGATTTATAAATGCTTTGCGTCAACTTCTTGGTATTGTTGAGCAAGAAACGCAAAATTTGCAAAAGGGGACAATGGCCAAATAATTAGGCCGATGTCCCCTTAAAAATCTAAACAGGTACGGAATGTTTAGGTTTGGAAAAACTTTTTAACCCGACCAGAATTGCAATTGCAATTATTGCACCTGAAATTGGCCATGATGCAGCACTCATTATATGCGCACTATTGGTCAGTGCATGAATAACCACGATTAAAACCAATGAGAATGTAAGGCTCATTTGCAATAAGCGAGACCAATCAATAGATGGACGAAAGCCTGCTACAGATATAATTGCGCAAAGTCCAAGCCAGAATGTTGAAACCAAAGATGAACCTTCCCAACCAAGTGCCAGGCTAAACACTAAACACACGGCTAGGATTGATGGTGTCCCCCAAACCAAGCCAGACCACATACTTTCTAATATAGGTGCTGGGCGGCCTTGGTCGCGTCGACGAGCGAAATAAATCCTCAAGCCTGTCGCCGTGATAATGCTAAGCGCTGCCCCAAATATAACATATGCAATCTTGACCCATGTACCGCCCCAATTGCCGAAGTGTACATTGTAAATGGAGCCTGCTATTTGCTGACCAAGTGTTCCATTGGACATGCCGGTTACGCCTTCAAATTCGCCGTTGGAATTGAAATTGTAATATTCTCCGAAAATCAGACGATTTGAATGCCAGCCAATCACAGAGATATGCTGTCCGGCTGTGCCGGGATCATGATGGATATAGTAAGTTGGCGTTAAGTCTGGATAATTTTCTTGCACATAAGCGATAGGCTTAGCGATATCGCTAATATTGCTGGATGTTTCATCCATGGGCGCTTCTTCGCCAAAAATAGGTGAGAATACTTTTGTAGTATCGCCTTCAAAGTCGACTGCAGCAATTGCAAAAGCAAGCACGCTTGCCAAGCCCAATATTGCCCCTGTTAAAGCGTTGGAAATATGGAATGGTGCTGTCCATACGCTTAAGCGATTGTGTAGATCTGCTTTTGCTATTCGGCTTTCACCGCGCCTGAAAGTAAATGCATCACGAAATATACGCGGATGCGCCAAGAAACCAGATAAAGACAGACCTAAAAGGATTGCTCCGAGCGCACCAACAACTGTTAGCCCCAAGATATGTGGCAAGTGTAGATAATAGTGCAGGTCCAGTAAAAATTGCGTCCACGGGAAATTTTCAGCTTCGCCAACTTCTCCAGTTTCTGTCGCAAAAAAAGCTTGTGTATCAGTGGAGATCACAGTGCGAGGTAAATCTGGTCGCGGGAAATTGATATAAAGATGCGTTGTGGAAGGAGTCTCACTTTCGAAAACTGCTTTTGCAGCTTTTGCTGCTGCTTCTGGTGAGATTTGTGTCATTTCTGGCGCAGAAGGTTGCTCCCAGCGCTGAAACTCGCGGTTTAGAACTGAAAGGGTGCCTGTTATTGCAAGGATGTAAATTAATCCACCTGCGGCCAATGCGAGTACCATATGGGCTTGCAATGAACTTGCGACGCGTCCACTGGAAGCCTTGGGCCAAATACTTTTAGACATGAATTACATTCCCACCATCATATATGCCAAGGGGATTAGACCTGTTCCCAATGTGATCAGACTCTTCCGCCATAACAGCTTGTCCGCACCAATAATAACGGCCAATCCAGCCCATAGCAGGGGGAATAAAATCATTACCGTTACGAGGTTGGTAGTGTGCTCTGCACCAACAGAATTCAACAATGAAAATATGCCAGTTGATAAAGACAATGCTGCAAGACCTGCCACAAATGCGATCATCACAAACACAAGCGAGCGTCGCAAAATGACTGTCCAATTGACCCTATCTACTTCGGCTATTCGCTCAGATGTACTTTTGGCTGCTTTGGGTGTTGCCTGAATGTATTGCCACGCTAAGAAAGCTAGCGCGAATATCGCCATTCCGACCAAGCCCAGCGCTATGCCTTTTTCTGGTCCATTCTTAAATGAAAAGAAGACAAGTCCTGCTAAAACAAGCCCCCATCCGACGAGAATTTCTTTTGCTCGGCTTTCTTTTGAACGCCAAGCGGCCTGCAGCATGAAAATGCCGCAGGCCAGAGAAATGAGCGCAAATCCGCTCAATGCCAAACCTTGGATCATAAATTAGAACCGTTTTTTTACACTTGCCACAACAGAACGAGTTTCACCGACGAAGCAATCACCACGCGCCAGACATGTTGCATAATACTCTTCGTCTGTCAGGTTACGAACATTGAGGGTAAAGTCCAGATCATTGTATTCATACCCGATAAGGGCATCAAACACTGTATATCCATCGGTTTCGACGCGAATTGGTGTTGGCGCAAATCCAGCAGACGCTGGATAAGCAATTCCATTGCTTTCATTTTCGTTAGCATATCGCGCACCTAAACCAATGCGGAGCCCTTCAAGGGCACCATCTTCAGGTTCCCAACTTGCCCAGATTGATCCAGTTGTGTCCGGCAAACTTGGACGTGTTGTGCCGACGCCATTTGCATCCACATTTTCCGAATCAAGTTTTTGTAGATCTAAGTCGAAAGCGAATGCATTCACTTTTAGCAGGGCTTCTAATTCGAAACCTGTTGTTTCAATGCTTAGTCCTGGTTGTGTGCGACCACCCGCGACGTACTCCACCAAATTGTCTTCTTCAAGATCAAAATAAGCAATTGTCACATAGCTTGCGCTGCCAATTGGTTGGTATTTTAAACCAATTTCAGATTGCTTTCCTTTTCTTGGCTTCAAGGATGTACCTGTTACGATATCAGTTCCGATTGTCGCACGAAATGATTCTGCATAACTAATATATGGGTTTAGCCCAATGTTCGTTTTGTATAGTGCACCTAATGTAAGCGGTGTTTCATTGTCATCTTGGGTGCTCGCTGCGTCATTGGATTCAACTGCGGAGAAACGCACACCAGCATTCACAATAAGATTACCAACAGACATATAGTCTGTCAGATAAACATCTGTTGCCTTTGTTGCATCTTCTGCCAGCGTTCTTGCGGCATTAAACTCGGCCATTGTTGGTACTTCAGAACCATCATATACTGGATCAAATATGTTGAATGTTGTTGGACGAGCGTAGAAAGAGGCTGAGTTGTTGAATGATTCAACATCTTGATAGTTCACACCTGTAAGAATTTCGTGCGCAATTGCACCGGTTCGGAATTTAGCCCGCAAACGCGCGTCGAACGCATATTGTGTTGAACCAGCGTCAGAACTTGACCAAGTGCGTCCGAATGCAACTCCATCAGGGGAAACCCTTGGCGTGCCGGCACCTAGGAAAGAAATCCAAGTTTGATCATAATCTGCTTCATTGTCACGGTAGCGCGCTGTGCCTTCAAACGTGAAAATATCGTTGATCTGGTGTGTTCCGATTAGACTAATCGTTGTCGCTTCAGTGTTGTATTTGTTGAAGTTGGGGTCGCCTACATACACAGATGGGTCAACCTCCTGGCCCGTTGATCCCGCACACACATCCGCCAGTGAAATTGTCACGTCACTACTTCCGCACGCTGTCGCGGCCAAAGGTAGGAATTGTGAAGATGTATCACTTTCACGGTCAGTGTAGTTGATCAGTGCCGTAAGCGTGGTTTTATCATTTGTGTAAGTTAGAGATGGCGCGAGCACGATTGCATTATCTTCGACAAAATCAATTGGTGTTTCGCTATCACGCACAAGACCTACAAAGCGCGCAGTCCATTTGCCATCACCAGATAGATCGAAGCCAAGATCAGTTGATGCTTGTAGACGATTATCTGTTCCAGCAGTCAGCACGACCTCTTTACCGAGTTTATCGGCACCGGCAACCTTAGATATAGTACTCACAATACCACCGGGAGCCGCTTGACCATAAAGAACAGATGCTGGTCCTTTAAGAACTTCGACCTGATCTAATGTGTATATGTCTGCGCGTGCATTGTTATAGTTACCAAATAGAACTTGAAGGTTGTCTTGGTATTCTGGTGCGTCGAGGCCGCGAATACTGGTAAAATCGCCGCGTGTTGCATATCCAAATGCATTCCCAGTCACACCGGCTGTGTAGTTTAGCGTATTGCTTAAAGACAAAGC
>JGI2924J29684_1077613_pt1 | contig 19609 bp, 22 predicted proteins | sample BenlonsequencITS_FD_29684 | JGI IMG/M metagenome (IMG submission 29684)
CCGCTGGTGGAACGAGCCGAATCCCGCTTATGAGAAGTTCGAAGTGAACTGCACGAACTATGTTTCCCAGTGCCTCTTTGCAGGCCATGCTCCGATGAACTATACTGGTAGAAGAGATTCGGGCTGGTGGTACAAGGGGCGCAGCGGCGGCCGTGAGCTGTGGAGCTACAGCTGGGCGGTCTCGCATGCGCTTCAATCGTATTTGGCGAGGGGCGCGACGTCCGGCCTGCAGGCCGTTCAGGTCGAATCGCCGGCGGATCTGATGCTCGGAGACGTCATTTTCTACGACTGGGACGGCGACGGACGGTTTCAGCACAGCACGATCGTCACCGCCTTTGACAGCGCGGGGATGCCGCTCGTCAACGCGAATACGACGGCCAGCCGCCACCGCTATTGGGATTACCGCGATTCTTACGCCTGGACGGAACGGACGCGGTACAAATTTTTTCACATCGCGGACGAATTCTGATCGTCCGCGCGGCCGGACAGCGCCTGAGGCTGCAGGATAATCTGAGAACCGGAGGATGGACATGGGGGATAAAGTTCGGGTAGGGCTCGTCTACGGCGGCCGTTCCGGAGAACATGAGGTGTCGCTGCAGACCGCGTTCTCCGTGCTGCAAGCATTCGATTACGACAAATATGAAATCCAGCCATTCTATATTACGAAGCAGGGCATCTGGCATGCCGGGCCGGCGCTGTCGGCTCCGCCGGAACATATCGGCCTCATCCGTTACGACGAAGCGGACGGATCCGCGTCGGAACAGCTGCTGCTGCCCGTGTTCGAACGGATGGCCGCTCCGCCCAAGGCGCCGGCTGCAGCCGCGAAGGCGGTTCAGAAAGCCGCGCCTTCGGCATCGTCGGGCGGCAGCGGCGGCAAGCGGCTGGATGTCGTCTTTCCGCTGCTGCACGGGACGTACGGCGAGGACGGCACGATCCAGGGGCTGCTGGAAATGGCGGGCATTCCGTATGTCGGCGCGGGCGTGCTTGCTTCGGCTGTCGGCATGGACAAGGTCATGATGAAGCGGGTGTTCGCCCATGAAGGGCTGCCGCAGTGCGTGTTCCGGCATTTCACCCGGGCGCAGTGGGACAAGGATGCGCAATATTTCATCATGGAGATCGAGGTGTCGCTCGGCTACCCTTGCTTCGTCAAGCCGGCCAACCTCGGTTCGAGCGTCGGCATCTCGAAGGCCTACAACCGCGAGCAGCTGATCCAGGCGGTGGAATATGCGTTCCGTTACGACCGCAAGGTGCTCGTCGAAGAATTCGTGAACGCCAGGGAGCTGGAAGTGAGCGTGCTCGGCAACGACGAGCCCCGCGCGTCGGTCGTCGGGGAGATTGTCTCGTCGAACGACTTCTATGACTACAACGCGAAATATATCGACGGCAAATCCGTCATGAAGATTCCGGCCGACATCCCGGAGGAGACGGCCGAACAGATCCGCGAGATGGCGCTTCGCGCCTATCAGGCGATCGACGGATCGGGCCTTGCGCGCGTCGACTTCTTCCTGCGCAAGGAAGACGGCCGCATCTTCCTGAACGAAGTGAACACGATGCCGGGATTTACGCCGTTCAGCATGTACCCGCTGCTCTGGAAGGAGTCGGGGCTGCCCTATCGGGAACTGCTCGACAAGCTGATCGCGCTCGCGTTCGAGCGGCATGAAGCGAAGCAGAAGCTCGTCTACGGCGAATAAGTTGAAGGAGGGAATCCGATGGGTTTTCCGACCGAATTCAACTCCGTGTGCAAGTTCAAATCCGACCAGGAGCTGTACGAACTGCTGGAATACGGCCGGGGCAAAATGGTCAAAAGCGGATTCCGCGTCTACCCGACCGGGCAGAAAGTGATCGCCTACACGCCGGACAACCGGGCGATCGCCATCGTCAAGATCGTCGCGTCGATCGCGGAGATCAATTTCCAGGGTGAAGAAGTGACCGAGGTCGAGATGGAGCTCGTCCGCAGGCTGACGGACGAAGAATCGCGCATCCAGACGGCGCTGGCGCACGAGATGTTCTTCGGCGAGCAATCCTGACGGCCGGCGCAGCGATGCGGAGAGGCGGCGTTTCCGGGCGCTCCTTCCGGCCCGTGCGGTCCGGTGCGGGACAAGCTCCCGCGGGCGGACGAGCATTTTGCGCGGGGCGTGAGGGGTGCCACTTGAAATCGTTGCCAGAATCCGTTAAGTTGGACGAAGGACAAGTCAAGGAGGAGATCGGTTCATGAGCGGACTGCTTAACGGCAAGAACATCGTCGTCATGGGCGTGGCGAACGACCGGAGCATCGCCTGGGCGATCGCCCGCTCGCTTAAGGCGCAGGGCGCCAACCTCGCATTCACGTACGAGAGCGAGCGCGTGGAGGAGCGGGTGCGCAAGCTCGCCGAAACGATGCCGGGCTCGCTCGTCCTGCCGTGCAACGTGACGTCCGACGAAGACATCGAACGGCTGGCCGACGCGCTGCGCGAGTCGTTCGGCGTGCTGCACGGCGTCGTGCACAGCATCGCCTTCGCGAAGACGGAAGAGCTGGAAGGGCTTTATGTCAACACCTCGCGTGCGGGTTTCGCCCTGGCCCATGACATCAGCGCCTACTCGCTGACGGCGGTGGCGCAGAAACTGTATCCGCTCATGACCGAAGGCGGCAGCATCATGACGATGACCTATCTCGGCGCCGAACGGGCGATGCCGAACTACAACGTCATGGGCGTGGCGAAGGCGGCGCTCGAAGCGTCCGTCCGCTATCTCGCCGCCGACCTCGGACAATACAACATCCGCGTCAATGCCATTTCGGCCGGGCCGATCCGGACGCTCGCGGCCAAAGGGATCAAGGACTTCAACTCGATTCTGCGCCAGGTCGAAGAGAAAGCGCCGCTGCGGCGGACGACGGACGCGGAGGAAGTCGGCGACACCGCGATGTTCCTGATGAGCCATCTGTCGCGCGGCATTACGGGCGAAGTCATTTACGTGGACAACGGCTATCATATTGTCGGCGTGTGATCCGTTAATTCGCCATGTTCATTGCCATCATCCTGCTCATCATCCTCGGACTGATCGCCGCCGTCTTCGGCAGCATCGTCGGGCTCGGTGGCGGCATCATCATCGTGCCGTCCCTCCTTCTGTTCGGCCCGATGCTGACCGGCGAGCCGATCGGGCACAGCACGGCTGTCGGCACATCGCTGGCGGTGCTGATCGTAACCGCGCTCGCTTCGACGCTGAGCTACATGAAGGACAAGCGCGTCGATTTCCGCATCGCGTGGCTGCTCTTCGCCACCAGCGGACCGGCGGCGATGCTCGGCTCCGCCTTGACCGGACAATTGCAGGGCGGCCCGTTCCGGATCGTGTTCGGCGTCTTCATGCTGCTTATGGCACTGCTGCTCATGCTGCGCGACCGGATGAAGCCGTCCTCGCGGGCGTGGCCGATGCGCCGCGTCTGGACCGACGCCGCCGGGAACGAGCACGAGTACGGCTTCGCGCTGCTGCCCGGGCTCATCGTCGGTTTCGGCGTCGGTCTCGTCTCCGGGCTGTTCGGCATCGGCGGAGGCTCGCTGTTCGTGCCGGTCATGGTGATCCTGTTCCGGTTTCCGCCGCATGTGGCGACCGCGACTTCGATGTTCACAATCTTCCTGTCGTCGCTGCTCGGCAGCGGCGTGAAGGCGGGGCTCGGCGAGATCGACTGGCTGCTGGCGGCGGCGCTGCTCCCCGGTGCCTGGATCGGCGGCAAGATCGGCGCCTGGATCGCCCGGCGCATGTCCGGCCGGGGTCTCCTGTGGCTGCTGCGCGTGACGCTGCTCGTGCTGGCGGTCCGCATGATATTCGAAGGAATTCAATCACTGTAGGCCATCAATGGGCGGGCGTACCGCTTAATCAAGCGTTATTTTCGGACGGAAAGGGGGGGAGATCATGAACGATACGGACAGCCGGCAGGTCATCGGCCGGAAAAGCTTCGCGGCCGTGGCGATCAACTGCGCGGCGAAGGCGGGCGAATGGATCAAGACGAAGGTGGGCGGCTACGCCAGCCTGAATCAGAAAACGTCGCACCACGACCTCGTGACGGAAGTGGACAAAGGTTCGGAGAACCTGATCCGCAGCCTCATTCTGACGCACTTTCCGGACCATGCCGTTCTCGGGGAGGAAGGCGTCGAACCGGGGCCGGCCGCGTCGGCGGCGGCGCTCGAAGAAGTGAAGGATGCGGAATATCTGTGGATCATCGACCCGATCGACGGGACGACGAACTTCGTGCACGGATTTCCTTTCTTCTCCGTCTCGATCGCGCTGGCGCACCGGGGCGAGGTCATCCTCGGCGTCGTCTACGATCCGTCGAAAGACGAGTTGTTCATCGCGGAGAAAGGCAAGGGCGCTTACGTCCACGGCCGGCGCACCCGGGTGTCCGGCGAGACCGGCCTTAAGGAGAGCCTCGTCGCAACGGGCTTTCCGGCCGACCGTGACGGCGCGCTCCCGCTCAACATGCGCCAGCTTGAGGCTGTCGTGCCCCGCGTGCGGAACGTGCGCACGGCCGGGTCGGCGGCGCTGCATCTGGCTTATGTGGCCGCGGGCCGGCTCTCCGCCTTCTGGGAGATCGGCCTGAACAGCTGGGATATCGCGGCAGGCGCGCTGCTCATCCAGGAGTCGGGAGGCGTCGTCACCGATCTGGACGGCAACCCGTACCATCTCGGCGTGCGCAATATCGTGGCGTCGAACGGCGCCGTGCACGACGAACTTCTGGCCGTGCTCCGCTCGGCGGCGGAATAACGGATCGGGCGCTTCCCGATACTACACGGGACGGCACGATTGCATCGTCATCCAATCGGCATCTTGCGGGAAGGTGAAGCGCATGGAAGGACGGGAAGGACGGCAGGCCGGCGGCCGCGCTCCGCACGATGCGGAAGCGGAGCGGGTGCTTGCGGAGCAGCTGACGGACGGCCCGCTCGATGAGTCGGGCCGCGAGGAGCGCGTCCGGGCAAGCCTGCCGCCGAAGTACGAAGTGCGGATCCGGATGGAGTACGATCCGATCGTGGAAGAGACGAAGCGGTACCGCAGCATGGCGCGCGAGATCGACGGCCGCTACGACCGCTTCATGATCCGGATGGATGCGGACGCCCCGGACGAGGAACGGACAGACGGACAGAACGGAGAAGGGCAGGATGGAGAGCGGTAGACCGCTCTTCATCCTGCCTGTTTTTTTGCCTGCGGGACGGCGATGCGGCCGTCTGCCGCCACGGGCGCCGGCTGCTTCCGTCCGTCGTCCCGCTGCGCGTCCGCGCGCCCTTCGGCCAGGGACGGATCCGTCCGGCAATCGGCATTGAGCCGCGCCCCGCCTTCGATGACGTATCCCGCGGCCGCCACGTCGCCGTTCATTTCGCCGGATGCCAGGAGGGTGAACCGGCCGTGCGACTTCACGCTGCCGAACAGCTTGCCGGCAACGGTCACGCTCCGCGCCTCGACGTTGCTGCGGACGACACCGGACTCGCCGATGACGACGTCGCCGCGGCAGACGATTTCGCCGCTGAATTCGCCATCGATCCGGAGGCCGGCATCGCATTCGATGCGTCCTTAGGAAGAAGTGCCCCGGCCGATCAGTGTGTCGGTCACGGGAATCGAACGTTTCCTCCGCATGTTAATCCTCCTTCACGAGTTCCAGATAGTTGAGCGGGTTCACGCTCTCCCCATCCGCTTCGACTCCGAAATGCAGATGCGGCCCCGTACTCCTGCCGGACGAACCGAGCGCGCCGATCCGTCCGCCCCGCATCACAGCGTCGCCGGGCTCCACCTCGACGGCCGACAGGTGATAGTAGAGGCTGCGCAGCCCGTTTCTGTGCTTGATGACGATGTAGCGGCCGCGGCTTGCGTCGGAGCCGGTATCCTCCACCATGCCGTCTCCGGCGGCATACACCGGATCGCCCTTCCGCCCGGCGATGTCGATGCCCGCATGGAAGGCGGTCTTCCCGGTGTACGGATCGCGGCGGTAGCCCCAGGTCGAGGTGACGCGGCGGGAGCGGGTCGGCCAGACGGACGGCAGGGCGTCGGCCTCCAGCTTCCGCCGCCGCGCCTCTTCGATCTTGTAGGCCATCGACCGGTCCAGATCGTCGATCATGCCCGAAATGGTGCGGAAATCGGGCTCGTCCGCATTCAGCATCCGGATCATGTCGGCGGCGGTCACTTCGGGCGGGGCGCGCACGTCCGCCGTATCCGCATCTCCGGCCGTATCGGCTCCGCTCAAGCCGGTTGCGCCGACCGGCGGCGCATCCCCGTCTCCTCCGTACCGTTCAAAAAAATCTTCCAGTCTCCGCTCCAAATCGTGCAAATCACGAAGCCGCGCCTCAAGCTCGCCCTGCTGGTCGGACAATTCCCGCACCTCCGCTTCCAGCGCGCGGATCTGCCCGTCTTTCGCCGCGATGGCCTCCTGATGCCGGACGGTCTGCTCGGCCAGCTCCCGCTGAAGCGCCGCAAGCTGCCAGGACGCGTGCGCCTGCAGCAAGGTCAGGCAGGCGGCGAACAGCAGGAGCAGCGCCGCGGGCGCGGCGACGATGAAGCGCCGCCGCATCCGGAACTGGCGGACGCGCTTGTCGGGGCCGCGCATGACGATCAGCGACCACCGGGTCGAACTCCTGTCCCTCAAGTCACGGCGCCCCTCCCCGTCCGGTGATGGTTTGAACGTTCACTAGTTATTTATTCCTGTCCGGTGGGAAACATGTCACGGGACAAGGGCATACTACAGAGACGACTTTCGCCAGGAAAGGAGCGGTTGCATGGTCTGGCCGTGGCTGTTGGCGGCTGTTGTCGTCTGGTGGGCGGAAGCCGCCGTTGTGCTCGCAGCGGAGCATCGCCGTCCGGCGCGTGCCGCGGCATGGCTGCTTGTTCTGCTGGCGCTGCCGATCGTCGGCATCCTTCCGTTTCTGCTTGCAAGGGGAAAGGTCGGCCTGGGAGACTCCCGTGACCGCAAGCCGGCGAAGCGTTCTTCCGCCGGAACGGATGACGCCTTTCCCGGGGATGAGCGGCTGAGGCGGGCGCTCAGGCGGATGTCGGATGCGCCGATCACCGGATGCAACGGCACCGAGATTCTGACGGACGGCGAAGAGGCGTTCGCGTCGATTTTCGATAGGATCGGGAAAGCCGAGCATCATATTCATCTGGCCTATTACATTCTGCGCGACGACGGCGCCGGACGGAGATTCCGGGACGCCCTGATCCGCAAGGCGAAGGAAGGCGTGCAGGTGCGGCTCATCTACGACGGCTTCGGCAGCTGGAAGCTGCCAAAGTCGTATATCCGCGAGCTGACGGAAGCCGGCGTGCGGGTGCGGTGCTTCCTCCCGCTCGGCGCCGCGCTCAGAAGCCGCCGGATCAACCACCGCTACCATCGCAAAATCGTCATCATCGACGGCAAGTCCGGATTTACGGGCGGCATCAACATCGGCGACGAATATTTGGGGCTGGACAAAAGGCTCGGGTTCTGGCGGGATACGCATCTGCTGGTGGAAGGGGACGCCGTCTGCGACCTGCAGAACATTTTCGTCCGCGACTGGGAGCTCGCTTCCGGGGAGGCGCTTGACGATCCGGCTTACTGGCCGCCGCATGCGTGCACGTCGCACGAACGGGTGCAGATCGTCTCGTGCGGGCCTCGCCCCGGCGGAAACGAAGTCTACGACGGTCTGCTCGCCGCGGTCGGTGCCGCACGGGAGCGCATCTGGATCGCGACGCCGTATTTCGTCCCGGATGCCGGCCTGACGGCGGCGCTGCGGACGGCGGCCGCGGGCGGCGTGGACGTGCGCCTGATCGTGCCGGGCATCGCCGACACGCGGTTCGTACTGGCCGCGACGCTGTCCCACGCGGCCGATCTGCAGGCCGCGGGCGTGCGGGTGTACCGCTATCAGAAAGGGTTCATCCACGCGAAGGTAATGATCGTCGACCGGCTTCTCGCGTCGGTGGGGACGGCAAATCTGGACATGCGCAGCTTCTACAGCAACTATGAGCTGAGCGCGCTGCTGTTCGACGGGAAGCCGATCGGACGGCTGGAGCGGGACTTCCTCAAGGATCTTGCGGATTCGCGCGAGGTGACGGCGGAGGAGCTGCGCGGGCTGACGGCCGGCGCAAGGGCGGGGCGGGCGATGGCGCGGCTGCTGTCGCCGCTGCTGTAGCCGCAGCAGCAGCCGCAGCAGCAGCCGCTGCTGCAACCGCCGATGCAGCCCGTCTTCACCCCTGGCGCCCGCGGATAAATTCGAAGATCGGCCGGAGGTTCTGCTTCGGCGCCCGCTCCAGCAGATCGCCCAGCCTAGCGAGGCGCGGCCCGATCGTGTGCAGGTTGAAATCCGCCGGGCGGACGTCCGCCCGCACCTCGTCCCACGTGAGCGGCGTCGAGACGGACGCCGCCGGACGTGCGCGCGGCGTGTACGGGGCGGACAGCGTTTTGCCGGCGTAATGCTGCAGGTAATCGAAGTAGATGAGGTCGCCGCGGTTCTTTTTGAGTCGTTCAATGGTGAACAGCTTCGGGTACTTGCCGACCAGATACTCGCCGACGAACCGGCCGATAGCGCGTAGCTCGTCGAACGTGAGAATCGGCTCGACCGGCACGACGATCTGCACGCCCGTCGCGCCGGACGTCTTCGGCACGGACGCGATGCCGAGGGAGCGGAGCAGCTCCCCCGCGAGCCATGCCGCTTCCATGATGCGGGGCTCCTCCTCCCGTGACGGGTCGAGGTCGATCACCCATTCCGCCGGTCGCAGCAGCTCGCCGATCCGGTCGAACGAGGCGTGGAATTCGAGACAGGCGAGGTTGCCGAGCCAGATGAGCGTCGGCAGCGAATCGAGCACGACGTAGCGGATGCCGTTCTGCTCGGCCGTCCGCACGAAGGGGGGCAGCGGCTCCGGGGCGTTCTTCTGGTAGAAAGACTTGCCGTGGATGCCGTTCGGGTACCGGATGACGGTCAGATACCGCCCTTCGCAGTGCCGGATGAGGTGCGGAGCGAGCTCCGCCAGCTTCTCCAGATAGCGCAGTTTCGTAATGCCGGCTTCCGGCCAGAGCACCCGGTCCGGATTGCTGATGGACAGCCGCTCGCCCTGCACCGTGATCGTTCCCGTCGTTTTGACCGCCATGCGCGCCCCTCCTGTTTCGCTTCTTCATTTCCGGGAAAACATGATACTGCCCCCAGTATTGCCGCCGTCAGCGAATCTATCCGCCGGGATGGAAAGGCCGGGACGGCAGCGGCGTTCCGTTCGAAATCGCCGGGGGCAGTCCGATCCCGAAAAGGAGGCGCGCGCATGGAACCGATCGTGCCGTTCGAGCCGATTGCGGCGGACGACATTCCGGCGGGGCCGCAGTGGGCCGCCCAGATCAAATGGGACGGCGTGCGCATGCTCGTCTACTTCGACGGCGCCGCCACGAAGCTCGTGAACCGCAGGCTGCACGAGCGTACGATGCAATACCCCGAGCTGGCCGATGCGCGCCGCTACTGCCGGGCGAGGTCGGCCATCCTTGACGGCGAGATCGTCGCCTTTGACGCCGCCCGCCCGTCCTTCCACGAAGTGATGCGCCGGGACGGCATCCGCAACGCGCGGGCCGTGCCCGCCGCCGTCCGCGAGATCCCGGTCACGTACATGGTGTTCGACATCCTGTACCTGGACGGCGAATGGGTGACCGGGCGCAGCCTCGAAGAGCGACAGCGGCTGCTGGCCCGCGCCGTCGAACCCGACGGCCGCGTCCGGCTCGTCGAGAACACGGACGACGGCGCGAAGCTGTTCGACGTGATGCGGAAGCACGGCATGGAAGGCATCGTCGTGAAAGACCTCGCCAGCACCTACGCGGTTGGCGGCAAGGACGGCCGCTGGCGCAAGATCAAGGTGCGGCGCGACCTGACGGCCGCCGTGGGCGGCGTCACCTGCGGCGGCGGCCGGGTGAACGCGCTGCTGCTCGGCCTGTACGACGGGCAGGGACGCCTGCACTACATCGGCCATGCCGGATCGGGCCGGCTCACCGGCCGGGACTGGGCGGACATCACTGCCGCGGCGGAGTTGCTCCGCACGCCGGACTGCCCGTTCGCGGCGAAGCCGCCGCGCAGTGCCGGCGCGGTCTGGATCCGGCCGATGCTGACGGCGAAGGTCCGCTACCTCGAATGGACGGCCGGACGGACGCTCCGGCAGCCGGTGATCGAGGTTGTCAGCGCGGGTCCGGGAACGGACTGCACGTTCGACCGGCTCGACGAACCGACGGTTTGAGCAATCTCCGGTACTGTGGTAACGTTAGGGTAATGGGATATCTGCTCCGGGCTAGCTGAACCGGAACAGTGAAGGCAAGGAGGCGATGCCGCATGACCGTCCGGGAACTCGCTTTGCGCAAATCCGCCTTTTCCCCGTCCGGACGCCGGGACGCCGTCAGGCGGGACGAGCCGTTCGAAGCGGGAGCGCGGAGCGGCGCCCTGTCCGCCTTCGACCGGTTCATCCACTACGGTCTGCTCGTCATCGGCAGCGTGCTGGCGGCCGTCGGTCTGGAACTGTTCCTGCTGCCGAACGGGGTGGCGACCGGCGGCATCGCCGGCGCCTCGATCCTCGCGGCGCATCTGACCGAAATGCAGCTCAGCCTCGTGCTGTTCCTGTTCAATCTGCCGTTTCTGCTGAGCCGGACCGCAACGAACCGGCGCCATGCGCTGCGGATGCTGCTGCCGCTCGTGCTGATCGTCCTGTTCACGCACTACCTGCATCCGGTGCCGGCGGTCTCCGACGACCCGCTGGCCGCCGCGCTGGGCGGCGGCACGTTCCTCGGCCTCGGCATCGGCCTCGTCCTGCGGCAGGGCGGCAGCTTCGACGAGCTCGCCGCGTCCGCACCGCTCAGGCCGGCTTTTCGCCGGCTCGACGCCGGCACCGTCATCTTCGTGGCGAATCTGGCGATTTTGCTGTTCGCCGGGCTTGTGTTCGGCATCAACCAGGCGCTCTATTCGATCATCGCGCATGTGCTCACCTATTTCATGCTGGAAGCGGGATATTCCGGCATGTCGCCCGTCAAGCGGATCCGGGTCCGCAGCGCCATGCTGGGCCGGCTGCGGGAAGCGGCGGATCGGGGCTTGCGGGTCCGCTGGATCGAGACGGGCGACGGGGAGACGGCGGTCCTCGACGTCTACCGGCGCGATGTCAAGGCGCTGCGCCGCCTGCTCGCCGCGATCGATCCGCAGGTCGAGATCGAAGGGGTGCGGCATGACGAGGCGCGGCGGCTAAGGCCGTTTGTGTAAGGGCGTGCGTAGGGCGGCATGCCATAGGGTGCATAAATGCACCTCATTTTCGGTCGGGATGGAAGTATCGGCGATTATGGTGCAAATATGCACCATATATAAAGCTTTCCGGGCTTTGATGGACGCATCTGGTGCAGATTTGCACTATATTGGGCCAAAGCGGGGTTTAGATACGCCATTATGGTGCAAATTTGCACCACAATGGCGAAAGAACAAAGAGCCGGTCAACGGACCGACTCTTTTTCTTTCTTCTTGCCGCTTGTCTTGCGACGGGTCCCTTTGCCCGTGCCGCCCGCTGCGCCTTCTGCGCCCGCCGCGCCCGCCGTCGCCGCCGGTCCCGCCTTCGGCGCTCCCGCCGCTTCGAGGCTCGCCTGGAGGGCGGCCATCAGGTCGATGACGTTCGTCCGCTCCTGTTCCGGCGCGATGTGCACCTCTTCGCCCGCGATTTTCGCCTGGATCGCCTCCATGAGCCGCCCCCGGTACTCATCCTTGTACTTCTCCGGCTCGAACGGGCCCGTCAGGTGGTCGATCAGCATCGTCGCCATTTCGAGTTCCTTCTCGTTCACGGCCGTATGCTCCGGCAGCCCCGGCACCTGGTGAACGGGCCGCACTTCGTCGGGATAGGCGATCGTCTCCATCACCAGGCAGTTTTCGATGAAACGAATGGCGGCCAGGCTCCCCTTCGAACGGATCGACACGTTCGCGATGCCGATCCGTCCGGTCCGCTTTATCGCCTCCAGCAGCAGGTTGTAGGCGCCGGCGCCCGCCTGATCCGGCGCCAGATAGTACGACCGCTGGAAATAGATCGGATCGATCTCCCGCATGTCGACGAAGTCGAGGATGCGGATCGTTTTTGACGTCTCTGCGGCCAGCGCGTCCAGTTCTTCCTTCTCGAACAGCACAAACCGTCCTTTCTCGTATTCGTACCCTTTCGCGATGTCTTCGGTTGCCACTTCCTTGCCGCAATTCTTGCATGTCCGCACATAGGCGATCGGCCCGCCGCACTCCCGGTGAATCATCCGCATCGCAATGTCCTTGTCCTCGACGGCGGCGAACATTTTAACCGGCACGTGCACGAGACCGAAGCTGATCGCGCCTTTCCACACCGTATGCATGCCCGTACCTCCCGCTATTTTTTCTGGGAAAAAAATAATCTCTGAAACGCACCTTCCTGCTAACCATCGTGCCCAACATGCATGAAAACCAACCGCGGGGGGCATATTTTGTGCGTATCCCGCAGCGGATGGAAGGAGGACTCACGGATGACGGATAAGCCAGAGGGAAATCCGGATCGATTGCAAGACGGCGACCATGAAGGCCGCGCGGAAGCGGAGATGGATATCGACCGGATGGTGAACGAAGGTCTCGGCGGCGGCGATGTGTCGCCGGTGAAGAACGGCAAAATCGGCGAAACGACGACGGATACGATGGACGACCTGGAAGGAGGTTGACCGGCATGCGCATCGGCGCGAAGAGCGTGAAACGGCTGACCGGGCTGTCTTGTCTTTCCGCCTTGCTGGTTCTTGCGCTGCTCGCCGGCTGCGCGGAGGTGAAGCGCGGGAACGGCGCTGACGGCGATGGCGGCATCCGCACGAAACAGGCCGGCGAGAAGAACGGACGCGGCATCCGCATGCAGTCGAACCGGGACAATACGCCGAACCTCGCGGACGGGCCGGAGCGCAAGCTGCGCGAGCCGAAGCCGCTGACGCTGGCGGATCTGCGCGCGAAATATCCGAGCACCTTCGTGCTGCAAGGATCCGGAGACAAGCGCGAAGTGGCGCTGACGTTCGACGACGCCCCTGACGACGTGTTCACGCCGCGCGTGCTGGATGTTCTGAAGCGTGAAGGGGTGAAGGCGACGTTCTTCTGCGTCGGCAACCGGATCGAGGCGCACCCGGACGTCATGCGGCGGATCGTCGCGGAAGGGCATGTCGTCGGCAACCATTCCTACAGCCACGCCAATCTGCCGAAGCTGTCCGACGAGCGGTTCCGCGAGGAAATCCGCAAGACGGACCGGCTGATCCAACAATATACCGGCTATACGCCGAGCTTCGTCCGGCCGCCGTACGGCAACATCACCGAAGAGCAGATCAAATGGCTGGCGAGCCAGAAGCGGAAGATCGTGGGCTGGAACGTCGACTCGCTCGACTGGAAAAACTTAAGCCGCGATGAGGTCGCGACGAACATCCTGGCGCATGTGAAGCCGGGGGCGATCATCCTGCAGCATTCGGCCGGCGGCAAGGGGGAAGACCTGACCGGCACCGTCGAGGCGCTGCCCGAGGTCATCACCAAGCTGCGCAAAGACGGTGTGCGGTTCGTCACGGTCGCGCGGATGCTGGGCATCCCGCAATAGCGGGAAGTCACGGGCAGAACGCCGAAAATTTCCGGGATCAGATGCGGCAACAAGCCGGGAGCGAGCCGGGTCGCGGACGCCGGATGTCCGGGACGCGGCGATCGCTCCCGGTTTTCTCTTTTTTTCTCCACGGCGAAAAGTTAAAATAATAGATATCAGTCCATACGCCGTGGAAGGGAAGACAGTAAATGGCCTCACAGCAGCATTCCGGCCTCAGGCCGGCAGAAATCGCAAAACGCATCGTCATGCTGACGATCGGCGCCGTCCTGATGGCCGTTGCGCTCGAAATTTTTCTTGTTCCCAACAATGTCATCGACGGCGGCATCACCGGTATTTCCATTATTTTGCACGAACTGACGGGCGTGCCGCTCGGGCTTTATCTGTTCTTCCTCAATCTCCCCTTTCTGTTCCTCGGGTACAAACAGATCGGCAAGACGTTCACCCTCTCGACGCTCTACGCCGTTTCGGTCATGTCGCTCTGCACGTTCCTGTTTCATCCGATCGAGCCGCTGACCATCATGAAAATTCTCGCCGCGATCTTCGGCGGCGTCATTCTCGGCGTCGGCGTCGGCCTTGTCATCCGTTTCGGCGGTTCGATGGACGGCACCGAGATCGTGGCGATTCTCATCAACAAGAAGACGCCGTTCTCGGTCGGCGAAGTCGTCATGTTCTTCAACTTCTTCATCCTGCTGTCCGCCGGGTTCGTGTTCGAGTGGGACAGCGCCATGTATTCGCTGATCGCGTATTTCATCGCGTACAAGGCGATCGACATCACGATCGAAGGGATGGACGAGTCGAAGGCGGTCTGGATCATCAGCGACGCCGCGACGGAGATCGGTTCGGCCATCATCAACCGGCTCGGCCGGGGCGTCACCTATCTGGCCGGCGAAGGCGCGTACACGGGAGACAGCAAGCGGGTGATCTTCTGCGTCATCACGCGGCTGGAGGAAGCGAAGCTGAAGTCCATCGTGCAGGAAATGGATCCGACCGCGTTCCTGGCCATCGGCAACATCCACGATGTGAAAGGCGGACGGTTCAAGAAGAAAGATATTCACTGAAACAAGCGAAATCGTTTTTGGATTTGGAGGCAATTAGACGAAATTTTTTATTCTATTCTCGGCAATTTCGGCGAAACGGCGGATTTAGGCAAAAAAATTTCAGCTGTTGCGCCGGGCGGACGCGGGTGCGCGGGACTTGCCGCGGGTGTGCCGGACGGAATACGGACGTGCCGGACCGTGCGGACTTGCCGCGCGGACGGCGTCTCGCTGCGGCCTTTGTTGATCGCCCATGGCCCGGCCGCTATAATAAGTGCGTATTGACGGTCAGGGAGAAGGACGGTGAACGACCGTGAACGATCAGAAGATGGATGCCGCGCAGGCGGTATGGCGCGCGGAAGATGAGAACGGCACGGCGCGGCTGGCCGAACGGCTCGCAGGCTGGGCGGCTCCGGGCACGGTCATCGCGCTGGACGGCGATCTGGGGGCGGGCAAGACGTTCTTCTCGCGGTCGTTCGCCCGGGCGCTCGGCGTGCGGGAAGTCGTGAACAGCCCGACGTTCACGATCATCAAGGAATATGAGGACGGGCGGCTGCCCCTGTATCATATGGACGTCTACCGGCTGTCGCACGAAGAGGCGGACGAGCTGGGGCTGGACGATTATTTTTATGGACAAGGCGTCGTGCTGGTGGAATGGGCGAGGCTGATCCCGGATCTGCTTCCTCCCGCCCATCTGGCGATTGCGATTGAACATGCCGGAGGCAGCGCGCGCACCATCCGTCTGACCGGCACGGGCCGGCCGTATGCGGACTGGTGCCGGCGGCTGGCGGAGGAAGGGGCGTGCGGCGAATGACGAACATCGCATCCGCCGGTCTTGACAAGCCGGTATTGGCGCTCGATACGTCGACCTCCGCGCTCTGCGTCGCCGTTGTCGGGGAAGGCCGCGTGCTGGCGGACGACCGGTCGATCGTGGAGCGCAGCCATTCGGTGCTGGCCGTGCCGATGGTGAAGGACGTGCTCGCCGCGGCGGGCGTGGCGCCGGACAAGCTCGGGGGCATCGCCGTCGGCTGCGGCCCGGGGTCGTACACCGGCGTGCGGATCGCGGTGACGATCGCGAAGACGCTGGCCTGGTCGTGGGGCGTGCCGCTCGTCGGCGTGTCCAGCCTCGAGGCGCTGGCGCTCGGCGCGGCATCCGGCGACGGCGGCCCGGAAGCGGATTCCGCTCCCGAATGGATCGTGCCGCTGATGGACGCGCGGCGGGGCCAGGTGTACACCGCCCGGTTTACATCCGGCGGTGGCTGGCGGCGGCTTGCGGGCGACGGCATCCGGCTCATGCGGGATTGGGCGGATGAGCTGGCGGAGCAGGCGGAAAGTCCGGGAGAGCCGGAGCGCCCGCGCCGCATCCGGTTTGTCGGCGATCCGTCGCTGCACCTGGCGAGCATTGAGCAGCTCGGGGAGCGGCTGGACGGCCGCGTGCGGATCGAAGTCTGTCCGACCGTCATGGAAGGACGATCCATTGCGGAGCTCGGCATCCGGCGGCTCGCCGCGGGCGAAACCGACGATCCGCATGCATTGGTGCCCAATTACACACAGCTCGCGGAAGCGGAGGCGAAACTTCTCGCCGGGCGGCAGGAGGGAGTATGATGGGGGAACGCGCGCGTGAAGCGCAAGGCAACGGCGACAGCGCCGTAAAGGTGCCGGAGTTCCGCCCGATGCTGCTGTCCGACGTGCCGGCGATTACGGCCATCGAGCGGGAAGCGTTCACGGTGCCGTGGTCAGCGGAAGCGTTCGTGAACGAGATCCGGCACAACCATTTCGCCCGGTACACGGTGATGGAGCTGGATCAATCGATCATCGGCTACGGCGGCATGTGGGTCATCATGGACGAAGCGCACGTGACGAACATCGCGGTGCGCGCGCCGTACCGCGGGCGCGGCTACGGCGAGATGCTGCTGCACCGGCTCATGCAGACGGCCAGGGAACAGGGGGCCCGGTCGATGACGCTTGAGGTCAGGGTGTCGAACGAAGTGGCGCAAAATCTTTACCGCAAACTGGGGTTCAAACAGAACGGAATCAGACCCCGATACTATACCGACAATCAGGAGGACGCGTACATCATGTGGGCGGATCTCGCATCCGGAGGCGGAACGGCATGACGGCGGCCGGAAGAGGCGGCTCCCGGGAAGGCGTTATCCTGGCGATCGAGACGAGCTGCGACGAGACGTCGGCCGCCGTCGTGCGCGGCGGCAAGGAGATCCTGAGCAACCTGGTGTCCAGCCAGGTCGAGACGCACCGCCGGTTCGGCGGCGTCGTGCCGGAGATCGCCTCGCGCAAACATGTGGAGTCGATCACGCTCATGATGGAGCATGCGGTGACCGAGTCGGGCCTTTCGCTCAAGGATGTCGACGCCGTCGCGGTGACGCAGGGACCGGGGCTGGTCGGCTCGCTGCTGGTCGGTCTTGCCGCGGCCAAGGCGCTCGCGCTGGCGCTGGACGTGCCGTTGATCGGCACGCATCATATCGCGGGGCATATTTATGCCAACCAGTTGATCGGCGAAATGCTCTATCCCGCGGTGGCGCTCGTCGTCTCCGGCGGGCATACCGAATTGGTCGTCCTCGAGCGGGAAGGCAAGTTCAAGATCATCGGCCGGACGCGGGACGATGCGGTCGGCGAGGCGTACGACAAGGTGGCGCGGGCGCTCGGGCTTCCGTATCCTGGAGGACCGCACATCGACCGGCTGGCGATGGACGCGGACGACGTGAACGAGCTGCCGCGCGCCTGGCTGGAGCCCGAATCGTACGACTTCAGCTTCAGCGGTCTCAAATCCGCCGTGCTCGCCGAGATCAACAAGGCACGGATGAAGGGCGAGCCGCCGATGCGGCCCGCCCTGGCGCGCGGATTTCAGGAATCGGTCATTGACGTGCTCGTGACGAAAGCGCTGCGCGCGGCGGAGGAATTCGGCGCCCGGCAGCTGCTCCTGTGCGGCGGCGTCGCCGCGAACCGCGGGCTGCGCGGGACGCTGACGGCGGCCTGCGAGGAGCGCGGACTGCCGCTGCTCATCCCGCCGCTCTCGCTCTGCACGGACAACGCCGCGATGATCGGTGCCGCCGCCCATCTGAAATGGGTGCGCGGCGAATTCACGCCGCTTGACGCAAAAGCCGATCCGCTGCTGTCCCTCGAAGCCTGGTCGGTGAAAGATTGAAAGAAAGCCCGGCCGTTGCGGGATGGGACCGCTCCGGCGGGGCTTTTTACTTGAAGAACAGAAAATGGGTCGGCAGCTTGCGCAGCTCGCCGTCGGACGGCTTGTTGATGACGCGGCCGTTGAACACGAGCGAAGACGAGCCGCCGCCGTCGAGGTTGTAGGCGTCCTTGACGCCGTATCTTGCCAGCAGAATTTGCAGCTCCTCCAGCGTGGCGCCGGAGCTGCCTTTCTCGTCGTATCCGTCCACGACAAGGATGAGCAACTGGTCGTCCTTGTAGTTGGCGATCACGGTGCGCGGCGCGCGCCGGGGAGTCGTCTTCCATTTCTCCGGAATGGGCTGGGCGCGGCCGTTCTTCATCAGGATCGGCACGAACGACGCGCCGAACTGCGGGTTCAGCTTGTCCAGCTCTTCCTGCGTCTTGAACTTGCCGCCGATCAGCTGCATCTTGTCGTTCATGCCCACGAAGAACAGGTCTTTGTAGGACGCTTCAAACCCCGATACATATTTCCCGTCAATGATCGTCGTGCTGAGCGGATAGCGCTTCCCCTTCTTGTCCGCGAAGCCTCCCGCATTCACGCCGGCGACCGCTCCCAGCCGCTTGACGGCCGACAGCGTCGTCTCCGCGCCGCCGAACTCGTCCTTCCCGAGCACCATCCTCATCGCCTGATTCGATTTCAGCTTCACCTTCAGGGCGTATCCGTTGAAATGCTGCGCCTTCACATGAAACAACTGCGCCGTTATCCGGTTCGAGCGCACTTCTTCGACCGGTGTGCCGAGTCTCGCCGTGATGCGCCGGTCGTAGATCGCGTAAGGCTTGCCGACCTGGGCGGCCGCAAGTTTCGCGAGCCGTCCGGCTTCGGCGGACGCTTTCTCGAACAGTTCCGCTTCCCGGCGGATCGATTCGTTCGTCTCGCCGGCCAGACCGATCGCCTTGTCGAGACCGGACGCGACGCCTTCCGTCAATGTTCCGGCTGCCGGAGGGGCCGGCAGATTGAACTCCGGATACGCTTCATCCGACAGGGAGAGCGTCAGGCCGGGGCCCGCAGCCGCCAGCCAGATCCCCATCCCGAGAAAAGGAGCGGCGGCCAGCAAAAACAATCGATGGATCGTTCGCGGCTGCAACAGACGGTTCATTTCAACACATCCAGCTGTTTCTGCAATTCTTCCAGCTTCGCCTTCACTTCATTGAGTTGCGTATAGAGAAGATTGCTGTTGTCCGTATCTTCGTTCGCGTTGTCGCGGGCGAACGTCAGCAGTTCGTTCAGCGCGTTCACTTTCGCTTCGACGGTGTCGATCTCGGCGCGAAAAGAGGCTTCGAGCTCGGTCATCCGCGTTTCGACTTCCTGCTGCATGGCTGCAATCTTCGCCGCCGTCTGCTGTTCGATGTCGGCCGTCATGCGGGCTTGCAGCTCGCCGGCGTACCATGCGGCGCCGGCAGCTCCGCCGGCTATCAGTAGAAGCCAGATGACGGTCAGCAGGAGGACGGCCGCTTTCGAGGCGGATCGGCTTCTGCGGGAAGCGCGTGATGTGCGGTCTGCGCCGGTTGCCTGAAGGTGCAAGTCGTTCTGCATCGCTTCTCCACCTTTCTCTGAATCTGTCGCCGGTTGCCCGGACTGCCGAAGGAACCATCCGTTTTCATAGCGTAACGGATTTTCGCCCGGTTGGGAACCCTGTCGGAATTGCCAAAACAGGAAAAGCCGTCTGGTTCTGTCGAACGATTTCGGTTTGTCCGGTGCGGATCTGAGGGTCCCCGCGACAAAAAAAACAGAAAGTTTTGAATGTCAAGCGTCTGTGAAAATGTCAGGTTAACTGTTCTATGAAAATGTCAGGGATGATAGCTGATTAAACAACCGCCGTCCT
>JGI2924J29684_1077612_pt1 | contig 19604 bp, 20 predicted proteins | sample BenlonsequencITS_FD_29684 | JGI IMG/M metagenome (IMG submission 29684)
TGCGGGAATAGCTCAGTTGGTAGAGCACGACCTTGCCAAGGTCGGGGTCGCGAGTTCGAGTCTCGTTTCCCGCTCCAAATTATGATCTACAGACTTTCACTAGCATCTGTAAATCGTTGAAAAAAGGAGCTTAAGCTCCTTTTTTTTTCAGCAAAAGCCACGGAAATCCACCGGCAGCCAGCGTTTTGAGGCCAAAATTGAGGCCAAAGAATGCGGGTGGTGCCGGTTCCTGGTTGTTGCAGGGATTGGATCGGGATGTCCAGCAGCATCAGGCCTAAGTCTCAACGACTTAAGAGTTTGATGATGGCACTTTCTGATCTGACCGTGCGGCAAGCCAAGGCCGCAAAGAAAACCTACAGCCTCCCCGACACCGACGGCCTTGGCCTGGTGGTCGCACCTACCGGCGGCAAATCGTGGCACCTGCGCTACTACTGGCTCGGCAAGCAAAAACGCATTTCCCCGGGCAACTACCCTGATATCGGCCTTCGCGAAGCGCGGACCTTGCGCGACGAGGCCCGAGCATTTCTGGCCCAAGGCATCACCCTCCCCACATCGACCGTAAGCAGAAGCGGCACGCAGTCAAGCTGGCTTCGGACTACACGTTCAAGCCCGTCTTCGATGCCCGGGTTGAGCACCGGGCGAAGGAACTCAAGGACGGCAGGAATAGCACACTGTCGCAGATCAAGCGGATCCTCGAGAAAGACGTGCTACCGAGCCTCAAGCGGATGTCGATCTATGGAGTGCCCGTAAAATCAGGGTAGAACCCTTGCAAGTGACAAGGTGAATCAGAGCCATCGTCTCTTCATGTTGGCCTATGCATTCGAATGGGAAAAAGGAAGACGTGAACTTGCGACCGCGCTAGCTTTCTTCTCCAGGCGATTTTGTCCCGCCTTGGTGCTGCTTGTAGTCGATAAATATGAATGGAAGCATGAATGGCACTGATAGCTAAAAACCTCGGTTGCGTCGAATCTCCTGTCGGACGTGCAAGTTGCTTGGCAAACCATTCGCGACGGGTATGCTGCGCAACCAGCAATCCAGTGGTAAAGTTTGGTTATTTACATGAAGGATATTCATAAATCGTGCAAGATGAGTTGCTTCGTGAGTCCTTCAGGGGGCTGACCGCTTTCTTCGCTGTTGCCCGGGAGCGGAGCTTCACGCGTGCCGCTGCCCAGCTCGGTCTTTCGCAGACCGCAGTCAGCCATGCGGTGCGTGCGCTAGAGAAGAAGCTGGGCGCTCGATTGCTGGAGCGCAACTCGCGCAACGTGGCTCCAACGCCGGAAGGCGAGCGGCTGCTGGTCACCGTAGCGCCGCGTTTGGAAGAAATTGATTCTGAACTGGTCGCTGTATCCGAACTCAGAGATAGGCCAGTGGGCGCGATACGCATTACTGCGCCGGAAGATGCAATTCGCCTGGTGTTGATGCCGCGCCTGAAAAGATTCTTCCTTGAATATCCGGAGATCAAAGTCGAGCTGTTTGCCGACACTGCATTCGTGGATCTCGCGGCGGGTAAGTTCGATGCAGGGGTGCGACTCGGCGAGTCGGTCGCGCAAGACATGATTGCTGCGCGCATCGGGCCGGACATGCAATTCACGGTAGTGGCCACCAAGCGCCATTTCAATGAGAAGGCTCTGCCTCAACGTCCTGGTGATTTGGTGCACTACAACTGCATCAACTTGCGGCTCAAGACACATGGCGGCTTGTGGGCTTGGGAGTTTGAAAAAGGTGGCCGGCAGGTCAACGTCCATGTGGATGGTCAGCTCGCCTTCAACAGCGTCTACGATTGCCTGGATGCGGCAATTGCCGGGCTTGGCGTGGCATATGTACCCAAAGAGCTGGTTCGACCTTACGTGAAAGCCGGACATCTGATTTCTGCGCTGGAGGATTGGTGCCCGCTCTGGTCCGGCTTCCATCTTTACTATCCCAGCCGGCGCCAGCCGTCGGGCGCGATGGCCCTGGTCATCGCTGCTCTTCGCTACGAAGCGTGATGCAAGACTGCGTTTAGCACGGCTGCGCAGCGGGTCTGGCATCCACCGTTGGCGATTGCCTGCTCTTGCGCTGGCAGGCAGCACCACGCCCCATCGGCGCTTGGTTGCCGCGAACGTCGGGTCGCCTGTCCTCCATCGACGACAATAGCGGTTCCGACAGTGAAGTCGCCTCCTTTCGAGCAAAGCCACAGGACGTTTGAAGCGATCTCTTCAGGCCGCCCCATGCGGCCTACTGGCTTCTGGTCGATGACAGCGTGTCGGCCCTCAGGCGTTCCACCCGAAAACCGATCCATCATCGGCGTGTCGATGATATCGGGGCACACGGCGTTGATTCGGGTGCCGCTAGACGCCTAATCCAGCCGCCGCCGACTTGCTCAAGCCTATCATGCCGTGCTTGGAGGCCGCATAAGCGGCCTGGTTGCGAAAGCCTTTCACACCGGCGCCCGATGAGGTGTTGACGATGGCGCCGCCGCCGCGCTTGATCAATTGTGGGATCTGATACTTCATGCTCAGGAACACCCCTCGCAGGTTCACGGCGATCAGGCGATCGAACTCATTGCTAGCGATGTCTGCTGCCGTTGCGGGCGGCTGCTCGATGCCCGCGTTGTTGAACGCGAAGTCGATTCCGCCGAAGGCTTCGACGGCGCGGCGAATGCCGTCCTCGTCGGACACATCGCAACGTATCGCCATGGCGCGGCGGCCGGCGGCCTCGATATGCCGGACAGTTTCACGAAGACCTGGCTCTGCGATGCCGACGACGGCCACTCGCGCGCCCTCCTGCGCGAACGCGATGGCTGTGGCTTTCCCGATGCCGGCACCGGCCCCCGTCACGAAGGCCACCTTGTCGGAAAACGATGCTTTATTCGTTATGGCGGGGATCTCCTGTTGGGTCGGTCGTTCATCCGTGATGAACCGCTCGCAGGAAGAGCATTGGGCGTTCAACTCAAAGCTGGGTGCGGCCCTGGACCTGGCTTTCCGAGTAATAGCAAAGCGTTCGATCCATTGGACGATGCCAAGCTATCGATACAAGTACGAATGTCCTTGATATACCGGGGCGCGCGAAACCACCTCCCGGGAGATTTGACATTGTTCAATGGAGCGCATGGATGTATGCAATTTTATGCGATGGCAAGGGGCGATCACAGAGTTACATTGGCGGGAGTCTCCCTCTTGGCGAGGGTATTGCATTCGTGAAAAAGGAGTCTCTGATGGTCATCAAAGCCTACGGCGCTTACGCCGGCGACAAGCCGCTGGAGTCGCTGGAGATCACCCGCCGCGCGGTCTCCGAGCACGATGTCCAGATCGATATCGCCTACTGCGGTATCTGCCATTCGGACCTGCATCAAGTACGCGCCGAATGGGCTGGCACCCGGTTCCCGTGCGTTCCCGGCCATGAAATTGTCGGCCGGATATCAGCGGTGGGGGCGCATGTCTCTGGTTTAAAGCTGGGTGACTTGGTTGGCGTCGGCTGCATCGTCGATAGTTGCAAGCACTGCGAGGAGTGCGACGCCGGCCTTGAGAACTACTGCGATGGCATGGTCGGTACCTACAACTTCCCGACTCCGGATGCTCCCGGCTGGACCTTAGGCGGCTACTCGCAGCAGATTGTGGTGCACGAGCGCTACGTGCTGCGCATCCGCCACCCCGAAGAGCAACTCGCTGCGGTGGCCCCGTTGCTCTGCGCGGGCATCACCACCTATTCGCCACTGCGCCATTGGAACGCCGGCCCCGGCAAGAAAGTCGGAATCGTCGGCATCGGCGGCTTGGGCCACATGGGCGTGAAGCTCGCGCATGCTATGGGGGCGCACGTGGTCGCCTTCACCACCTCCGAATCCAAGCGCGAGGCGGCCAAGACCCTGGGCGCCGACGAGGTGGTTGTTTCGCGAAACGCCGATGAGCTGGCGGCTCACGCCAAGAGTTTTGACCTGATCGTCGACACTGTGGCCGCACCGCACGATCTGGATGCTTACCTTGCCTTGCTCAAGCGTGATGGCGCACTAACTCTGGTTGGCGCTCCGGCCTCGCCGCATCCGTCACCCGAGGTCTTCCATCTGATCTTCAAGCGTCGTTCGATTGCCGGCTCGATGATTGGTGGCATCCCGGAAACACAGGAGATGCTTGATTTCTGCGCCGAGCACGGGATCGTCTCGGACATCGAGCTGATCGGTATCGATGAGGTCAATGCGTCCTACGAACGCCTGCTCAAGGGCGACGTCAAGTACCGCTTCGTCATCGACAACGCCACTCTGGCGGCGGCTGCATAAGTACGTCCTTGTGCACACGCACGGCCGTCGCAGCCCTGTTGCGGCGGTACGGATGTCATGCGGGCTTTTGATGCAAGGAAAAGAATATGAAAAGACTCCTCATGGCGTTCGCGCTTGCAGCCAGCACACTCGGTTTCACAGCAATGGGTCAAGACATGTCAAATGGTGCAGACAACTTTTACAAGAGCGATAAGGTGACCTTGCAGAAGGTTTCTTTCGACAATCAATACAGGATGAAAGTCGTGGGCAGTTTGTTCACGCCCAAGGATGCCAAGCCGGGGACACACTATCCCGCGATCATCGTTGGCCACCCCATGGGGGCGGTCAAGGAGCAAAGCTCCGATCTGTACGCACAGAAGCTGGCCGAGCAGGGCTTTGTCACCTTGGCGATCGACCTGTCGTTCTGGGGTGAAAGCGAGGGCAAGCCGGGGCATATGGTCTCACCGGAAATCTACTCGGATGATTTCAGTGCGGCGGTAGATTTTCTGAGCACGCAATCCTTCGTGGATGGCCAGCGCATCGGTGTACTGGGTATCTGTGGCAGTGGCAGCTTTGTGATCAGCGCGGCGAAGATCGATCCGCGAATGAAAGCGATTGCGACCGTCAGCATGTACGACATGGGGTCGGCTGCTCGCAATGGGCTGCACAAGTCCCAAAGCCTGGAACAACGCAAGCAGTTGATCCAATCGGCGACTGACCAGCGTTTTGTCGAGTTCACGGGCGGTGAGCCGGTGTATGTACCCGGTACCGTTAACGAGTTGACGGCGGATACGCCAGAGATTCAGCGCGAATTCTATGACTTCTATCGCACCCCGCGTGGCAACTACACGCCCGCGGGTGAGAAGGAGGAACTCACCACCAAGCCGCTGCTGAGCAGCTTGGTCAAGTTCCTGAATTTCTATCCCTTCAACGACATCGAAACCATCTCGCCGCGGCCGATGCTTTTCATCACCGGCGACCAGGCGCACTCACGCGAGTTCAGTGAGGATGCCTACAAGCGCGCTGGCGAACCTAAGGAACTGTACTGGGTGAAGGGGGCCGGACATGTGGATCTTTACGACCGCACGGACCTGATCCCATTCGACAAGTTGACCGCTTTCTTCAGGGCCAACCTCAAGTGAGAGCGGGCCCGGACGGCACTCCGTAGTTGCAAGGCGAATCCACGTGCGGATGCTCTTGCGGTACTTGTCAGGCCCATCGAATTCCTGGGCTGCGCAAGCGTTGTTGCACCCTCTCGGGCCCTGCCCATCAACCGATCAGGTTGATGGGTTGCACCCCTGTGCGAAGGAGAAACTGCACCATGAAAGCCAGTACCGTCTCTGCCAAGATACGATGGAGAAAGCGAAGCGCATTCTCGATTGCGCTGTTCGTCGCTTGCTCTGGCGCTACGAATGCCGTTTACAGTGCCCCGGGAGGCCCTACCAATCAGGCCACGTCTCGATCGGAAGGTACGCATCCGGTGCACGTTCAAATCGCCATCGGTTCGAGGACGATGGAGGCAACCCTGGGCGACAACCCAGCGGCACAGGATTTTGCAGCGCAGTTGCCGGTGACGGTCATCCTTAGGGACTTGAGCGATGCCGAAAAAGTCAGTGGCGCCTTGCCGAAGCCTCTTTCGCAAGACGGTGCGCGTCGCACCGATGCAGGATCTCCTGGCGACATTGCCTACTACGCGCCGTGGGGCAACATCGCGTTCTATCGAGGGCGTGGGCCCGACGCGGCAGGCGTCATCAAGATTGGACGGATTACGTCCGGCGTGGAAGCGCTCAACCAGTCGGGGACGGTGCGCGCGACCATATCGCGATCCGACGAGCATTGATAAACCAGTATTTGAGAAGGAATGTCGTCATGTATGCAATTGGACTGGATACCTACGGCGGACCCGAAGTACTTCATGTTCTGGAGCTGCCTGATCCCCATCCTGAACCGGGCCAGGTTCGCGTGAAAGTTCGCGCCGCTGGAATCAACCCGGTCGATGTCATGGTGCGTGATGGCTCGCTCGCCCAATGGTTTGCCGACACCAAGCCGCCCTATGTGCCAGGGATGGACATTGCCGGGACGATCGACCAGGTAGGTGACGAGGTAGTTTCTGAACTTGCGGTGGGTCAACACGTTGTTGGGGTGGTGGACAATTTCGGCGCCTATGGCGGATATAGCGAGTACGTGTGTTTGCCTGCCACCTCGGTGATCCCGCGCCCGGTCGGTGTGGACTTTCCCTCTGCGGCGTCGTTCCTGATGAATGCGCTGACTGCTCGCAATGCATTGGACGCCTTGGCCTTGGCCCAAGGTTCGTCGCTTCTGGTGACCGGGGCGGCAGGCGCAGTGGGGGCCTATACCGTCGCGTTGGCGGCGCACGAAGGGTTGCGCGTCGTAGCGCTTGCCGGGGCGGGCGATGAGGGTTTCCTGCGCGCTGCTGGCGCCATGGAGGTCATTGCACGTGGAGAGGATGTGGCTGCGCATGTGCATCGGGTATTCCCGCGCGGCGTGGATGCCGTGGTAGACGCCGCAGGTCTCTACGAGCAGATAGCCCCTGCGTTGCGCGGCGACGGCACACTCATTACTCTGCGGCCTGGGAATGATCTTCACTTGGGGCGGGGCATCCAGACCGTATTCGTCGATGTGCGCGAGCGCCTGACCGACCATGCTGCGATCGTTCAGATTGGCGCGCATGTCGCAAGTAGACTGCTGCCTTTGCGTGTTGCAGCAACATTCCCCGCTTCCGAAGCCGCTGCTGCACACGGACGGTTGGCCGAGGGTGGTCTTCGCGGACGACTCGTCCTCGATTTCGGCGGGATTGCAGATCGATGATGTCCTCTGCTGCTGCTGCACCGAGGCCTCCCACGGGACGGCAGGCCTGGGCTGGCGTCTGGGCGATGTCGCTGGCCGCCTTTGCACTGGTCGCCTCGGAATTCATGCCGGTCAGTCTGCTGACGCCCATTGCGGCCGATCTGCACATCACGGAAGGACGGGCAGGACAAGCGATTTCCATTTCTGGAGCATTTGCGCTGCTGGCCAGCCTTTTCATTTCGTCGGCGGCCGGCCGGCTGGACCGAAAGGCGCTGTTGGTGTCCATGACACTGCTGATGATCATTTCAGGGACGATCGTGGCGTTCGCCCCGAACTATGAAGTGTTCATGGTGGGCCGGGGTCTCATCGGTGTGGCCATCGGGGGCTTCTGGTCAATGTCGACGGCCACCGTGATGCGATTGGTCGCGGATCGCTACATTCCGCGCGCGTTGGCGATCCTCAATGGCGGCAATGCGTTAGCCACCGTTGTGGCGGCACCGCTGGGCAGTTTTCTGGGGGCCCTGATAGGATGGCGGTGGGCGTTTTTCGCCGTAGTACCTGTTGCTGCGATTGCAATGGGCTGGAAACTGCTGAGTCTGCCTTCGATGAAAGTTGATCGCACGTCCAGTACTGTCGGCATGTTTCAGTTGTTCATGCGCACCCCTGTCGCGCTGGGCATGCTCGCTGTCAGTCTGTTCTTCATGGGGCAGTTTGCGCTTTTCACTTACCTGCGTCCCTTCCTGGAAGCTGTCACGCATGTCAGCGTCTCTACGCTATCTCTTTTGCTTCTGGGGTTGGGCGTATCCGGGTTCGTGGGAACGATCGCGATTGGCTCTTTCCTTAAGGATGGCCTGTACCGGACGCTGGTCACTATTCCGCTGATGATGGCGGTTATTGCCATCGCACTGGTTGCGTGGGGAGACTCGCTTGTGTTGACGGCGACCTTGCTATGCGCTTGGGGGCTCATTGCCACTGCAGCTCCGGTGGGCTGGGGGACGTGGCTTGTCAGGACGGTGCCGAAAGATGCTGAGGTGGGTGGCGGAATCATGGTTGCGGTTATCCAACTTGCAATCATGCTGGGTGCGATGGGGGGAGGTATCCTTTTCGATATGAACGGTTATCGTGCCACCTTTGACATGAGTGCAACGGTGCTATTCGTTGCAGCAGTCATCGCTGCTCTGGCGGGGCGCGCGGCGCTCTTGTTCGTGGACAGGGGTTCTCCCCCTGGAGCAGCCCCCTAAGGAACCTCTATTAACCCAGAATTCTCGCATCCAGCTTCATGCAACCCATTGATTCAATGATGCAGGTCGCGGTGCCTGATGAGGTTTTTCGAGGTTCCCATGAGTGCGGTGGGTCATTGCGGCGACAATGCAGCGTGTGAAGGCTTCTTTGGCGTGCTCAAACGGGAGCGCGTCTACCGTACTCGCTATCCGACACTCGATGCCGCCAGGACGGACGTGTTTGAATACATCGAGCGATTCCATAACCCGAGGATGCGCCGTCGTCTCACCGTGCAAGGCCTCAAGTTTTCAGCCCTTTCCAAACCGTCCGTAATTTCGGGGTAGAACCCGTCACGCTGGACTGGCTGGACTGGTTCAACCACAACCAGCATGCTGGGGCCCATCGGGAATGCCCCAGCAGCGGAAGTCGAAGCGGCTAGTTATCGGTAACGGGCTGCATGGCTCAAGGCAGCCTGACTCAAGCCAGGCTGCCGTCATGAAAGCCGGGGCGGTTCAGTCTTGCACCTCGTAGAGGCACTCGGCCTCGCGGAGATCTTCCAGCGAATCGACATCGGATGTGATGCCGGGATCATCGAGTGACAGATCCAGAACACGGCCTCGCTCACGGTATGCACGGACGACTGCAGCCGCGCCAGATTCACCAGCCAATGCCGCAAGCGCTGCAAAACATTCGCGGCGAAAACCCACGGGGTGACCGCGGCGACATCGGTGGTGTGGCACAATGACGGGATGATCGTCGAGCGCGCGCGACACTGTGTAGGGAATCGGCGTGAATCAGCGGCAGATCGCCCGGCAAGATGAGCCATCCTGCCGCTCCGGGAGTAGCCTTTACGCCGAGTGCGATCGAATCGCCCATTCCAGCAGTGCCACCCTTGGGGCGCACCAGATGTCAGGGCAATCCCGACGATGCGACGGCCTGGATGACGTGGTCAAGGACCGATACTCCATGCAGCAGAGAGTCCAGCTTGTGGATTGTATCGCCTGAGGCTAGAAATCGTTCGCCGCGTCCAGTCGCCAAAACGATGACGGTAGCTGATATCGAGGGAGGGCGGCGATGGCGAGCCTGTGTGTCCATTCCTGATCTGTCGGGTATACCGGACTAGCGGCGAAGGTGGGCAAGGACTGCCATGAGCATCAGGCAGGGTTTCTAAGCGATGCAAGGAGCAAGACACGATTGCCGCACGGGTCGTGTGCGGCGGCGAATACGTAAGTTTAACTACGCTGCTCCGATGCCTGATTGCGTGTCTTTCGCATGCATCTATGCGCTGCATTGATGAATTGCCGTTGAGGTTTCGACGGCCAAACTGCACTTTTTGCGGGAAATTCGCCGCTGACGAATAGGTGCTGCAATGATAAAATCAATCTACATCCATTCGCTGGATTTATAAATGGCCAGAGAACATTACAGTGAGTTGCTTGCCTTGATTGAGGTCGCGCAAGAGTGCAGCTTTACGCGTGCGGCTACCAACCTTGGCATGTCGCAGTCCATGCTCAGCCACACGATCCGCGAAATGGAAGCCCGGTTAGGGGTTCGGTTGCTCACCCGCACGACGCGAAGCGTCTCCGTGACCGAGGCTGGCGAACGACTGTTGAAGGTGGTGACCCCTCGAATGAAAGACATCGCATCGGAGCTGCGCTCGGTCGCGGAGTCAGGAACCGAGCCCAGTGGCACCCTTCGATTCACTGCTACGGACCACGCCATCGATACGCTACTGTGGCCCAAGCTTGCGAAGATCCTGCCGGCTTATCCCGAGATCAAGGTCGAGCTGAGCGTCGATTACGCGTTCAGTGATATTGTCCAAGGTCGTTATGACTTCGGGGTGCGGCTGGCTGAAGAGTTGGGAAAAGACGTTGCCGCAGTCCGTATCGGCCCCGATGTGAAGTTCATGATCGTGGCGGCGCCCTCATACCTCGAAAGAAACACGGAGCCGAGCCAGCCCCAGCAACTGCTCGATCACGACTGCATCAACCTTCGCCTTTCAACGCGTGGCAATCTTTGCACTTGGCAACTCAAGCGGGGACAGCGCGAGATGGACGTAGAGGTCGGTGGCAAGATGGTCTTCAATGGCTTCTATCAGCTGGTGAACGCTGCGGTGTCCGGGTTCGGACTCGCCTATGTGCCTCAAGACTTGGCGAAGCGGTATATCGAAGCAGGCCAATTGCTTCCCGTATTGAAGCCTTGGTGGCGCAAGTTCCCGGGATATCACCTCTTCTATGCCCGGCAGCGCGAGACATCGCGAGCGATGCAGGTCATGATCGAGGCGTTGCGTGCCAAGCGCTAAGTCGGTCGGCGCGACGCCGGCACTGCGCTGACTGATGGCGTTGCAGCCATGTAAGCCGCATCTCTTTCGCATCAAGGTATGCCTCTCGCGGCCGCGACATCCGCCATCGCGGATAACGCTAACGAGAGGGCATCACGGACCTTGGGAAAGATGATGATCGGTGCCTTGACCCGCACGATATCTCGATTGTCGAAGTCAAGACGAATCCATTTTTCCACCCGCCGCTGATGCGTCCGGCGACTGCCCAGTGCGCCGATGCAGAAAGGCGTGGCGGCCAGCGCGGCCTGCAAGGCGGGAAGCTCCCGATCCAGTTCATGGGATAGCCGCGTTGCCACCGAAGCGGCGTCGATGAGCGTGGACGCCGAGTGCGCATCGCAGATTTCGCTGGCATACACCTCGTATCCGCCAGCCTAGCAGTTGCGTGCAGCTCGATGGAGTGGCCATAGATCAGGAGTCGCGTGCGCGGTCGATAACCGACTTCGAAGCCGATGTCTGTCCACCCTGTAGCAATTCCTCGCGGAACGTCTAGGAGCGTGCCAGTGCCGGGGATATGATGCGGTCCGGCAAGTCTTCGCTCGGCCAGCGCCGCGGGCGCCGACAGTAGGACTTGCGGCGAACGCAGGACGTGGATGGCCAGCGTGATGCCACCGCCGCAGGGCAGGACGATGTCGGAAAAGGGATCGCCCAGCCCGAAGCTGACTTGCTGACCCTTGCCCGCGGCGATTGCGTCGAATGCCCCGGCCGCTACCGCGGCTTCCGTGCAGTCACCGGAGAGAAAGCCGCAGTGGTGGCAATCGGCCCGGCCGCCCATTTGGGCGCTGAGTGATCGCGCAGCGCCGCAACGGATATCGATCAACGTTGCGTGAGCAGCCTGTACACCGGCTGCTGCTGCGGCGTCAGCGGCAAGGCGAAGGACGTCAATGCGGTCGTCGGTTAAGAGATCCAGGTGTGGCGTGGCGGATATGTGGGGTGAAGTCAGGCCAGATGAAGTTGAGGGTGATGCAGCATCTCGCAAAGATTGAGTGCTTGACGGCAAGTACGAAAGCGCTAGACAGCTGCCTGCTGCAAGTTGATTTCTTCCGCCGTCTTTCAAGTCATTGCGCGGGCTCGATAGGCGAGCTGGAACGCCGGGTTGCACTGACTGGTGGCCAGTTGATGTGCTGCATACGCGTGCCAGTCTTGGTAGGAGTGCCTCATGGTTCCAGCAAGGTCTGATGCGCTCTGATTTATCAATCCAGTTGCTGGTTACTAACAATCGAGGCAATCCACGTCAGTCCGCTGCGGTGATAGGCTAAAAGAAAAATTCGTAAAGCTTGACTCAGCGCGTATACCTCAAACAGGGCAGAGTCAGGGTTGTTAGCCCCAAAGCAAACGATTGGAGAGTCATGGAGCTGCAGATCAATGGCAAGACCCATGAGGTCCAAGCGGATGCCAATACACCCTTGCTATGGGTGATCCGCGACGAGCTGGCAATGACCGGCACGAAATATGGCTGCGGTCTCGCGCAATGTGGTGCCTGTACCGTCCTGGTGGATGGCGTGGCGGTGCGCTCGTGCGTGACGCCGGTCGAAAGGGTTTTGGATCGGAAGATCACCACCATCGAGGCCATCGAGGAAGACGACGTCGGAAAGCGCGTCGTCGAGGCTTGGGTCAAGCACCAGGTCCCTCAATGCGGCTACTGTCAGTCCGGTCAGGTCATGGCAGCCACCGCGCTGCTCAAGCAGATCGCGCACCCCACCGACGAAGAGATCGCTGCATCCATGGTCAACCTGTGCCGTTGCGGGACCTACAACGCGATCAATGCTGCCGTGCATGATCTGGCTGGCGACGGGGCGATCAGGCAAGCCGCTGGAACCACCACTGGCTCCGAGCGCCCCGGGCAGGCCGTTCTGGACAAGGTGACCGCGACTGTCGCGATTGCCGACATCGGGGCCACGATTGGGATGAATCGAGCCGAGCCCGACTGGATCGCGCGGGAAACTGAAACTGTCGGCGGTGTGAGGGATTGACCATGACGACATCGCTGGACGAAGTCGTGGCGCCTTCCGCATTTCCGAGCGGGGAGCCCGTCAATATTTCCCGGCGCAGCTTCTTGCTGGCATCGGCGGGAACAGCAGCAGGAGCGCTGGTCCTGGGTTTCGGCCTGCCCTTGGGCACGGCCCGTGCCCAGGCAGCCTCGACGCCTGCATTGAGAGGAACCAATGTGCCGGCGTTCCTGGAGATCCGGCCTGACAACACGATTCGCCTGCAGAGTCCCTTCATCGAGGGCGGGCAGGGCACATTTACCGCCATGGCGCAGATTGTCGGCGAAGAACTCGATGCCGATCCCGCGACCTTCCTGGTGGAGAATGCGCCGCCCGGGCAGGAGTTCGTCGTCATGGAGAACGGTCTGAGGATCACCGGCGGCAGCATGTCCGTGCGCTTCGGTTATCCGGCAATGCGTCGTCTTGGCGCGTTGACCCGCTCGATGCTGTTGCAGGCGGGCTCTCTCCGCCTGCGCGTTCCCGTCGGTGAACTCACGACGCAACCAGGGCGTGTCATTCATGCAGCCTCGGGCCGATCGTTGAGCTACGGCGAACTCGCCCCGCAGGCCATGGACTTGCCGGTACCCGATCCGGCGAGCGTGCAGCTCAGGGATCCAAGCCAGTTTCGCTGGATCGGCAAGCCCGTCAAGCGCCTGGATGCCCACGACAAATCGACCGGCAAGGTGCTCTACACCATCGACACCCGCGTGGATGGCATGCTGCACGCTGCCGTGCAGCACGCGCCGCGGTTGGGCATGACGGTCGGCTCAATCCGTAACGAGAGCCAGGTCAGCGCGATGAAGGGTGTGCATTCCGTCCATCGTCTGCCCGGCGCTGTTGCCGTGGTGGCCGAGCGGTGGTGGAATGCCAAGCAAGCGGCCGAGGCCTTGCAGGTCGACTGGCAGGAGCCGGGAGCCGACTCCACGCTGCGCATCATGCCGGCCGATTTCTCCACAAAGGCTTTGCGCGAGCGGCTCGCCAACGAGTCCGGTGCCGGAGAGGATGCGGAGAAAGAAGGAAATGTTGCCGACGCCCTGAAGAGCGCGCGCACGGTTGTCAGCGCGACGTACTTCAGCCAGTTCCTCAACCATGCGCAGCTGGAGCCGCCTTCGGCATTGGCGCGCTTTAACCCGGACGGAACGCTGGAGGTGTGGTTGCCAAATCAGGCGCCGGACATGTTCCGGGCCGACATGGCCAAGAGAACCGGACTCGACCCGGCGAAGATCATCTTGCATTCGCCCTTGCTTGGCGGATTCTTTGGACGTCACTTCCTCTACGACACCGCCGCTCCTTATCCGCAGGCGATCCAGCTGGCAAAGGAAACCGGGCGGCCGATCAAGCTTATCTGGAGCCGTGAAGAGGAGTTCCTGCGCGACGCGCTGCGGCCAATGGCGGCGGTTCGTTTCCGGGGTGGGCTTGATGCGAACGGCATGCCGATCGCCATCGAAGCGGTCAGTGCCACCGAAGGGCCGACCGAGGGCATCAACAACAAGCGTGGCGACAAGCTCGACGATGCCGCATTGGAGGGCCTGACCGGCAAGGCCTATGCAATCCCGAATCGGCGCATCGCACAGCTCTTTGTCAAACAGACGGCGATGCTCAGCTACTGGCGATCGGTGGGCAACTCGATGAACGACTTTCTTTATGAGGCGTTCCTGGACGAGCTGGCCGACAAGGGCGGGCAAGACCCCTATGATTTGCGGATGCGCCTGCTGCAGGGCAACCAGCGGCTTACCACCCTGTTGAGGGCGGTCGGCGAACTCTCTGGCGGGTGGAAGCGTGGACCTTACACGGCCGCCGATGGGACACGGCGAGCGCGCGGCGTGGCCATGGCCTCACCGTTCGGTACTCAGGCAGCGGTGATCGCCGAGGTGTCGATCGAGCACGGCCAGGTCAAGGTGCATGACATCTGGCAGGCGATCGACCCCGGCAGCATCGTCAACCCGGCCATCGTGGAGGCCCAGGTCAACGGCGCGGCGGCATTGGGCCTTTCCCAGGTGCTCCTTGAGGAGGCCGTTTACGAAAATGGCATGCCGGCGGCGCGCAACTACGACATGTATCCGATCCTGCCGTCGAATCGCATGGCTCGTGTGCACGTACGCGTCATTGAGAGCGGAGAGAAAATGGGGGGCGTGGGCGAGCCGCCCTTGCCGGCGGTGCCACCGGCGGTGGCCAATGCCGTGTCCCGGCTGACCGGACAGCGCATCCGCAGCATGCCGCTTTCGCATTACACCTTCGACGCCTAGCATCCAGGATAGCGTGAGCAAATGACGAAACGTCGATTCAGAAAAGCATTGGCAATCCTGCTTCCAGCCTTCCTTGTCGTGGCGGGATGTGTGGCCTGGTATGCGACTCGTACGCCCTCGACTCCTTTTGAGGGGCAGGCGGCTATGCAGGCAACATCCGCGGAGCTGATCGGCCGCGGTGAGTATGTGGCGCGACTCAGCGATTGTGTGGCGTGTCACAGCACGCCGAACAGCAAGCCCTTCGCCGGCGGCCTGGAAATGGCCACGCCGATGGGGTCGATCTTTGCCACGAACATCACCCCCGACAGGGAAACCGGCATTGGCGAATACAGCCTTGCGGATTTCGACCGGGCCCTGCGTCACGGCGTTGCGCGCGACGGCCATCGTCTCTACCCGGCGATGCCTTATCCATCCTATGCCAAGCTCAGCGACGACGACATGCGCGCGCTGTATGCGTATTTCCTGCATGAGGTCCATCCCGTCAAGCAGGAGAATAAGCCGAGCGAGATTCCGTGGCCTTTGAACATGCGCTGGCCCCTCGCACTGTGGAACGGTCTTTTTCTGGAGCCCGGAACCTATCAGGAAAAGACGCCCATCAATGCGAGTGCCGACGCAAAGCTGTGGAACCGTGGCGCGTACATCGTCCAAGGGGCAGGCCATTGCGGGAGCTGCCATACACCGCGCAGCGTGATGATGAATGAGAAGGCACTCAGCGAGAGCAGTCCGCTTTATCTCTCGGGTGCGCGGCTGGACGGTTGGTATGCACCCAGCTTGCGCGGCGACCACAACACGGGTTTGGGCCGCTGGGCGGAAGACGATATCGTCCAGTTCCTCAAGAACGGACGCAACAAGCATGCAGTTGTCTTCGGCTCGATGGCCGAAGCCTTCAACAACTCGACGCAGTTCATGACTGACGACGATCTGAAGGCCGTCGCGCACTACCTGAAATCGCTGCCTGGCGATGCCGCACGGGATGGTGCCCCATGGCAATACGATGGACGGACGAATCAGTCACTCGGGCTTGAACAACGGGTGAAGCTTCCCGGCGCGCAGACATTCGCCGCCAGGTGCAGTGCTTGTCATGGGATGGATGGGCGAGGCCAAGGTCAGTGGATACCGCCGTTGGCCGGTTCCGCGTCCTCCTTGTCCAAGGAGAACGCCTCGTCGATCAACGTGACATTGAACGGATCGGCGCGCGTCGTCGCCGACGGCGTGCCCGATGCCTACCGGATGCCACCTTTTCGCAACCAACTCTCGGATGGGGAGATCGCCGATGTGCTGAGCTTTGTCCGCACCGCCTGGGGTAATCAGGGTGGTGCGGTGAAGACGCAGGAGGTCAAGGAACTGCGAGAGAAAACCAATCCGGTCAGCAGCAATGTGATCATCTTGCAGATGCGCTGATGACAACATGGCGCTTGGCGCCGGCAGGCCTGGGGCGTGTCATCAATTGAGTGAAATGACCGAGGCAAACCAGTCGATGGTGCTGAGTAAGTTTCGGGCTGTGTTGTCGTAGCGGGTAGCCACGGCCCGGTATGGCTTGAGTGGGGCATGGGAGTTCTCGATCAGGTGCTGATCCCATACAGCGACCCTGTCGCAGTCCCGCTGGAATTGGCGGGTGGGATGGGATAGCAGGGAATCACGATCTGCGCCCCCATGCGCTGAATGGGCTCAATGACACGCACCCGTCCGTCGTAGGCACCATCGGCGAGTAAGGCTCCCACCGCCGCCCCGGGCAACAAGGCATTTGTATCTTCGAGGTCCGAAGCCTGGCCTGCGCCGCGCTCCCTTTTTGCCCCGGCGCGGTGCTGGTGCGCCCGGACGATGGTGCTGTCAATCATGGCGTATTTGTTGTCGGCATCCTTGGACAAGGTGTCAAATACCTTTTGCCAGACACCGGATCGGCTCCAGCGGCTATGCCGCAGGTGGATCACGCGAAAGTCGCCGAAGCGCTCAGGCAGATCGCGCCAAGGAATGCAGGCTCGATAGCGGTAGAGCACGGCCTCTACAAACAGCCGGTTATCCTTGGCGGTGACGCCGAGATGGCCGGTTCGGCCGGTAAGCCGGTCGCGGGTGCGATCCCATGGATCATCGCGCAGGGCGTAACGACGAGACATGGCAGATTTTTGGGGAATTGAGTATCAGATGACAAGTATCCACTTCCGGCGTTCTATCAGGGTGACTTGTTCCCGCAGTGGCAGGGGACCGCCTTGATCGGAGGCTTGAGCTCGTGTGCGCCTCGACAAGGACGGACAGCCTGAGGAGGCCGCGCGTTGGGACATGGGGGCCCGGATACGCGCCGTCGCCATCGCGCCTGGCGGGGCGGCATGGGTCATCGAGATGTCAACCCCGGACGTCTCTCGCGTCTGGTGGTAGCAGGCTGGACTTCTGGTACTTTGCGCATCACGGCGCCTTGATTGCGATGCTGGAAGCGAGATGGCTCCAGCAACGCAAGCAGAGCTGCGGCAGCGTGGCCGATAGCCCAACGGCCACGCGGGCGATTCGCAGCTTATGCTGCTGTCCCGCGGCCGAGGAAGGGGCAAAGCCATGATTCCGAGCAGGCTTGATGAGCCAGTGCCGCGGCAGCGCCGATCAGCGCGAGGTAGATAAGGACCGTTCCGAACCCACGCAGCGATGCGTACATTCACAGTACATGCCGATCGCGTGCAACAACCGCCCCAAGATGAGTGCCGCCCCGATCGCGATGAGGGGGCGGTCCTGACTGTCTGCACTTCCAGGAGCGCAAGTGTCACGAAAGCAAGTTGCACGTACTCGATAGAAATGGCTTTGGGAACGGATTCGGCGACGCAGAGCCGCGTCCGAACTGTCACCCATCATGCCGCCTACCTTCAGACGTCGCAGTGTGACAGAAACTGACAACGCCAAAAGTGCAGGCGCGTACAACGATGTCAGGGCTGATGTGATGGGAGAGCGATCATGCGAGTTACTGTGGCCCAAATCAGCGTGCGCTGTCGATGATCATGCCGCCATCGGGTGTCAGGCTATAGCCGGTCAGGAAACGAGTGTCGCTGCTGGCCAGAAACAGGACCACAGGGGCAATGTCCTGCTCTGGTGAACCGTAGCGGCCCAAGGCATTGGCGGGAGGGGGGACGTCGATATCACCCCAGGTAGCCGCTACCGGCAAGAGGTTGTTCACGGTGATGTGGTCAGCGCCCTACTCGCGCGCCGCGGTGCGTGTCAGCGCACGTACCGCCTCTTTGGCGAGGTTGTACGGCCCGTACCCCGCCATCCCCTGGACACCGGCGAGCGATGCGAAATTGATCACACGTCCTTCGCCGCTGGCCTTCAAGTGCGGATAGCAGGCCTGCATTGTTCGCAGATAGGCAACAGGACCCATTTCGAAGTTGCGCTGCAATTGCTCGATGGACAGGTCGATGATCGGTGAAGAGACCACGCTCGGATCGAAAGCGTTGTTGACGAGTATGTCGATCCGCCCGAAAGCGGCTATCACTTGTCCCACGGCTGCTGTGATCTGAGCGGGTTCGGCAATATCGCAGGTCACGCCAAGAGCCGTGCCGCCTGCGCTCTGGATTTCGTCCACAACTTGAGCAACGTTCTCAGGTGTGCGCGAGAGGACGGCAACCTTGGCGCCTTCGGCTGCGAACAGTTTGGCGGTGGCCCGGCCGATGCCGCGACCAGAGCCAGTGACGATTGCTACTTTTCCATTGAGTCGAGCCATATGAATCTCCATCAGTCAAAGGGTGGGGAGCTGCCATTGGGGCATAGGGCGAAGGGTCTTCTCTGCCGCGTTCTACGTCAGGAACGCAAATAACAAGGCCACTGCCGCAGGCACGGCGCCGGCGGACTTGTGCGCACCGATATGCGCAGCTGCGGACAGCAGCAGGTGAAAGAACATGCCTGCATAAGGGAACCTCGAAAAACCTCATCAGGCACCGCGATCTGCATCATTGAATCAATGGGTTGCATGAAGCTGGATGCGAGAATTCTGGGTTAATAGAGGTTCTCATAAGCGAGGTCGCTGAGGACCGCGCTGAAGCGCCCCAGAATCGTCGACACGGCCGTCAGCTTCAGCAAGGTCGCACGGTCACGAGATAGCCCGGATATCCCAGTTCGGCGAACGTGCGGCGCACCCAGTCGCGCCTGATGATGTAGAGGATCGCCGACGCGATGTAGAGCAAACACAGGAGTGCCGTACTGATCCAGTAAACGTGACTCCCTGCCATAAGCTTTTCCTCATCGTCTATTGTTTCGACGTTGTCCGAATCATCATATGCAACATAAAATGAGACAAGTAGGATCAATTAACAGGTGTAAGTATGGTTAATCATACTGACCATCCCGGTGGCGCGAACATGCATGAGGAAATGCGTCGGGCCTTTGCGCTGTTGTCCGGTAAATGGAAACTCGAAATCATGTGGCTCCTCAGCCAGCGGGTGCATCGTTTCGGGGAGTTGCGCAAGGCCATCCCTGGAATAACGCAGCACATGCTGACTTCTCAGCTTCGCGAACTTGAGGCGGATGGCCTGATTTCGCGCACAGTGTTTGCGGAGGTGCCGCCCCGTGTCGACTACGCCATCACCGAGAAGGCGCTCGGTCTTGGGCCAACGATGGAAGCTCTGACGCTCTGGTGGGAGAAGTACGGCAAGAGCATCGTGCCGAAGCCCGGCGCGCGTGGCAGGAAAGCAAAGGCGCGTTCCGAGAACGGCGCGGCCTAACGATGCCGTTGAGATCGCACTATTGCCGAGGCTTGATGCGGCAGGGGCGAGCGGGGTAGAACTCGTGAAAACGAACAAAGG
>JGI2924J29684_1077610_pt1 | contig 19589 bp, 9 predicted proteins | sample BenlonsequencITS_FD_29684 | JGI IMG/M metagenome (IMG submission 29684)
CTCCGGCGCTTGGCGCCGGAGCCTTCGGGATCATCCGCGATGGATCATCGGTTCGATCAGAACTTCTGCGAGTACTGCAGGTAGAAGTAACGATCGATGTCGTAGGCCGGATCGTACGGAGCGGCACTGGAGTTGCCGACCGAATAGTTCACTGGCGGCTTGCGGTTGAACAGGTTGCGGATCCCGAAGGAAATCGAGCTGTTCCATGGTGCCGCCCAGGCGATGTTCAGATCCTGATAGGTGATCGAGCCCTTGTGGTTGTAGCCATCGGAGCCCCAACTGTTGTTGAAGTAGTCCGGATTGCTGCATTCGGTATCGTAGTTGCAGACATCGCGGCTGGAGCCGTAGTAGCGGAAATCCCACTGCGCCGACCAGTCCCCGCGGTTCCAGTTGATGCCCAGGTTGCCGCGGAAGCGCGGATAGCTCCATTGGCCGATATAGCTGACCACATCCGAATCCGGGGTGGCTTGCTGTTTGAACGACTGCAGATAGTTGGCATTCATGCCGACCTGGAAGCGGCCGATATCGGCACCGGCGACAGTGAATTGCGGAATATTGTAGGTGAAGCCGAACTGGTAGCCCGAAGTCGACATCCAGCCCAGATTGGTATTGCCGGCCTGCATATCCACGACCTGGCCAGTGTTCTGATCGCGACTGAAACGATCGCAGTAGGCGCCGGTTTCATAGCACTGGCTCAGGATAGTGCTGGCCGACAGCGTGGTGATCATGTTGTCGATGCGGATGCTGTAGAAATCCACATTGAAGTTCAGTCCCTGGATATAGCTGGGGCTGTAGACCAGGCCCAGACTTCGGCTGATGCTGGTTTCAGGCTTCAGGCCGGCATTGCCGACGCCGCTGAGATAAGCGGAGGGCGGCTGGGCATTGGTGGTGGTGACCGCATTGCCATTGGCATCGGTCTGGTGGAAATCGCTGCCCAGGCCTGCGGCACGGCAGGCGGCGGCAACCTTGGGATTGCTGGTCGAGCCGTAATCGACATCGCAGGGGTCGGTATAGCCGCTGAAGGTCTGCGAACCGCCACCGAAGGTATCCATCAAGGCCGGTGCACGCATGCCCTGAGCATACGTGCCACGGAACATCAGATCATTGAACGGCTGGTAGACGAACGAATATTTGGTACGAAACATCGAGCCTATATCGCCACTGTAATCGGAGTAGCGGCTCTGGATATCGATGTCGAACTTCTTTGCACCCGGCAGATCGGCCAGCACCGGGATGTTCAATTCGCCATAGAACTCGTTGGCGTGATAGCCGCCATCGGTGGGCTGCGCAGCCAGATCGCTGGTGTAGCCGGCGCTGGACATCGAGTCGGGCTGGTCGTAACCGGACAGGTCTCGATGCTCGAAACCGAAAGCGAACTGCACCTCACCGGCCGGCAGATTGAACAGGCCGCCGCCGATATTGGCCGTGTACTGTTTCACCTCGCTGGACTGTCGGCTCAGGGTGCGTGCATTGATATAGTTCAGAGCCGCCTCATTGCCGGTCGCACCGGGGCCGGCCAGGATATTGAAGGGCACGCAGGAGGACAGGCTGATGGGATCGGCCGAGGTCCCGCATTGGGCCACCCCCTGGGCATTGATGAAGGAGGGACCCAGCGCCTTCTTCAGATTGATCAGATTGATATTGCCGCTGCCGCGGCTGGTGGCATCCCATTTGTTGTAATTGACTCCTGCGTCCCAGTGCCAGTCGTGGTTGTTCAGTTCAAAGTCGCCGTCAAGGCCGACATCGAAGTGGTAACTCTTGGCATCGGTATGCGTCTGGCGCCGCAGCTCGGTGATGCGGCGGTTCCAGGAGGTGATGTCCTGGCCGGCGACTCCCTGTTCGACCAGCGGATTGTAGATGCTGTCGGCCGAGATATAGACCGGATAGCCGGCCTGGGTGGTGGACTGCAGCGGCATGCCGGCGATGGTCTGGTCGCTTTCGCGCTCGGCATACATGCCGGTGGCATGAAAGCGCAGATTGTCGGTGAAGTTGTAGGCCGCCGAAGTGAACAGCGAACGCAGTTCGGTTGGCTGCTGCAGCATCATCTGCTGGGCTGAATTGTAGCGGTCCGAAGGATTCACACCCTCATGGAATCCGGGCTGGGCCACCCCATTGCCATCATAGCCGCCGGTATGGTTCTGGGTATAGAACGGCGGTGTCCTGGATGTGTCGCGCGGGTCCTGATACTTGCCCCAGGGACCGATCGCGCTGGTACCGTCGTAAACATGGTTGGGCCCCGTCGCGGAATCGGTCCAGCGACGGCTGTTGGCCCAAACCGCGGTGGTACGGTTGAAGTTGGCATTGAAGATGATCGAGGCCTTCCTGGTGGTGGTGCCCACCGTGAAGCTGGCCATCTCGGTAGCCGCATCGCCGCCCTGGTTCATGCCGATCTGGGTATCGAGCTGGGCGCCGTTGAAATGATCTTTCAGGATGATATTGACCACGCCCGAGACCGCATCCGAACCGTAGATCGGCGAAGCGCCGTCCTGCAGCACGTCGATATGATCAATCAGGGCGACCGGTATGGTCGAGATATCGGCCAGGCCGGACAGGCTGGTGGTCCAGCGCTTGCCGTTGACCAGCACCAGGGTCCGCTGCTCGCCCAGGTTGTACAGGTTGACATACTGGCCGCCTTGCTCCTTGCCCGAGTTCAGGACTGCGGCCTTGCTGAAGCCTTGGGCACCCGAGATCGGCATCTGCTGCAGAATGTCGCCGACATTGGTCAGACCGGTCTTCTTGATATCGGTCGCCGTCATGGTGAACACCGGCTGGGCGTTCTCGTAGTCGACACTGCGGATGGCCGAACCGGTGACCTGCACGGCTTTCAACTGCTTGGCCTGCTGCTTCTCCTTGTCATCGCTGTCGGATTGGGCCATGGCCTGGATGCTGGCGAATGCCAGTCCCCAAGCCAGAGCGCGGCGCACGACATGCGCCAATCTGTCTTCCCTTGAATTCATGATGACGAGCCCCTGTTTTCTTATGAACATGCAATCACGTTCTTGCGAAATAAGTCGCAAGAAAGTGATGATCGCATCAGGGCCAGTGGATATTTTGTGAAGGCCGGGACCGGGTTTTGCCTGACCCTGTCATGAAAGTGGCAAGCGGCAATGTCCGCCCAGGAGGAGGGGCCTGCCATGGCGGGTCTGGAGGGTACGCTCAGGTGCGGTATGGCAGCCGGGATCCATGACCCTTGGCAGGGCGCAAAAAGCTCACATCATGGCTCACTGTCGAGACCGGAGGATCAGTCGCCTTATTGAGAGTGCCATGATCGGGGCGGCTTCGGGGCTAGGATGGTGCAGGATCGCAAGAGTATCGGGATATTGAGTGATCGGGGTGGCTATCAGCTTGAGCGGGTCATCTGGTCTGCAGAAGGCGGTCATGGAGTGTGACTGCCTCGCAACCTGAGGATGACGGCGATTTCATTTCTGGCGATGGACGAGTTTGCTCTGCACCAAGGCCATTGCTATGTCATGGTCCTAGCTGATCTGATCAGTCAAAACTGCCGCTGGCAGGGCTACGGTCATTCAAACGGAGTCTCCCGAGTCATTTTTGCACGGCCGTTCGGCGGTGTCGTCGAATCCATCCGTGCGGTGGTGATCGACATGACCACCACTGGCGAGCTGGAAATCCGCGCCCATAGCCCGGAGGTCGATATCGTCTCTGATCTGCTTCATATCGAGGGTGGATATGGGCGGGAGGTACTGATCGACATAGCCTGGATCAGGCCGGCAGGCTGCAGCATGACCGACCGGCACGACACGTCATCACATCAAGACCTTGGCTGTTGCAGTGCAATCGCGGAAACCTGCCACCGCCAAGCTAATTGGGACTGGACGAAGTGAGAAAGACTAGTCAGCAGCTGCTTGAAGCCTGTCTGAGGCAGAATGCTCGAGCAGTGGTATTTGGCATCATGAAGATGATGCCTCCAATAGCTTGAGCAGGTTTGGCGCGGTGGCATTATGGCGCTGAATAACCTGGAAAAATATGAATGAACGTATAGAGGTTTAGAGTTCTTTATATATGGATGTCATCCAGTTGTCGTCAGAGCCCAGTCGCGATCCCGCCCATCCTTGTCTAGGATCGTGTCTGCTTCGATTGCGATCAAATATGCGACGCCTTCAAGAACCGATCTGATTTATTTGGTTATCGCCATAAACACGTCAAGGCACTCATCCCGTTGGGAATGAGTGCCTTGACGGTTGATCTTGTCAGCCTCAGAGAGTGAAGTCGTATTGCACTTGCAGCCTGATATAACGCGGCTGGTTGAAGTACTCGCCCACCTTGTAGGTGGTAGCGTAGTAGGTAGTGTTGGTTCCGTTGCTGGACAGGCTCTCACCTGTCTGGTAGACCTGAGTCTTCTGTCGGTTGTTGAGCAGATTCAGTACAGAGAGAGTGAAATTCAAGCCATGTGCCCACTGCGGCTTGTAGATCACGTTGGGACTGAGGGTATAAGTCCATGGCGTACGGCCCGATGTACCGACCGAGCTGATCTTGCCATTGCAGTAGTGGAAGCCACCGCTGTATCCGTACTCGGTATCAAAAGTGCCGTAGCCGCCACCCAGGCAGCTGATGGGCGTGCCCGACTGGATCAGCAAATTCACGCCCGCTGACCATTCGGGGGTGATTTTCCAGCCGCCATAGACCTTCAGGCTGTGTCGACGGTCATTGGACAGGTAGCCACCCGCACCATACATGATTTCGGGGAAATCGAAATCCTCGGTGGTACCCGTATCGGCCTGGCCGATATCCGAGCGTACCAGACCCTCGGTATTGCCGAAGCTGCGCGACCAGGTATAGGAGGCATTGATGTAGAAGTGCTCGGTGCTCTTTTCGGCCGTGAACTCCACTCCTTCATATTGGCGGCTGGCCTTCTTGCCCAGCTGATTGCCAGGTATGGTCACGTTGCGCTGGGTACCGCTGCCATCCAGGTCCACATCCAGTGACAGCGAGCTGCCGGGATTGTAGATAAAGCAGCCAGGGACTCCTTCGGGCACATCCCACTGATCCTGACCCGAGGTGTCCAGACCCAGTGATACCGCCTGATTGTAGAACGGACGCCAGTCGCAGGTATCGTCAATCGCCGTGCGCAGCTTGCGGTAAATGGCACGGGTACCCACCGTCCAGTTGTCGAGGAAGGCATTGTCACTGTGGATCTGATGTTGGAAGCCCAGGATGAACTCATCCTGGGTATAAGGCTTCAGATTCTTGTCTGCTACCGACTTGGCATTTGGGGCGGAACCGTTCTCGCCGTTGATGACATAAGGGCTGATCAGTTTCATGCCCTGCGGAGCACCGGTTGTGGTGTCGATGCCGGTATAGCTGTAGAGATTCTGCAGGTAATAGGAAGCACTGGCCGCACGCAAGGCCACATTGGCTGCGATCGGCAGCGAATATCGACCTGCATTGGCGAATACCTTCCAGCTCTGGTCACCCAGTACATCCCATGACACGCCAACACGTGGCTGCCAAATATTGGCTTGCTTGACGTAGATCTGACCTGACGAGTTGTAGTTGGAGAACCCGTCGTAACGCAGTCCGCCATACAGCATCACTCGGTCCGATACCTGCCAGTGATCTTCGAGGTAGGCGGCCTTCTGGCGGATGCCAAGATTGCCTCCGGTCTTGAAGATGATGTCATAGACGCGGTTGTTGGGATAATAGAGATAGTAATGGCCGCCCGAGTAGCTCTGGCCGCTCTGTGACTTCCAGCGCTCGTCATCCCAGCCCACGCCGATATCATGATCGCCGATGCGCCAGTCCAGGTCGACTCGCCACGATTTTCGGGTGTCTTCACCGCCATAGAGTCCAAGTGAGCTGGTGACCGAGCAGCCCGTATAGCGAGGGCCTGTATATCGATTGTTGTAGGCCACATAAGGGCAGGTTCCGGCATCGGTATCGATGTCGCCGTTGTAACGCGAGACGGTCCCGTCGGGAGAGACATAGCTGGCCGAATTCGCACTCTTCAATTGACCGTATTGTGCCGACAGGGTCAGGTCGTCGGTGATGTAGCTGGTGTACTTGAAGATATTGGTCTGACCGCCGGTCTTGTAGTTGCGGGTACCGGCAAAGCTCCCAAGACTGGCTTCGGAATTGCTTTCGTACTGGGTTCCGTAATAGTTGTTCTGCGACTTCTGGGTATTGTTGAAGCCGGTATATTCAAAGTGGTTGCGGTCGTTGATGTTCCAGTCCAGTTTCACCACCCAGTATGGGCTGTCCTGGGTGGTGCGATTGGACTTGGATGTGCTGGCGCCGCTGCTGGACAGTGCATAGTTGCTGTTCTGACCCAGGGTCGTGCTGGTCTCACGCTCGAACTGACCCAGCATGAAGATGAACAGCTTGTCCTTGATCAGCGGACCACCCAGCCATGCCGTATAGACGTTGTCGGTATCGGTATTGTGCCGATTGTTGTAGAGGATATTGCCATTCTTGGCGACAACATCGCCGTAATGGGAGCGCCATGCATTGGGGGCGGTGACGTAGCTCAGACCACCCTTCCATTCATTGGTGCCATGCTTGATATTGACGCTGGTCACGCCACCGGTGGAATAGCCATACTGCGCGCCATAGCCGCCGGTCTGGATATCGATCTGGTCGATGGCCTGATAGGGCACTTCGGAGAAGGACAGGCTGTTGAAGAGATTGGTGGTATTGAAGCCGTTGACGTAATAGCTGTTCTCGGCAACGGATGAGCCGCCAAAAGAGGCCAGGTTTCCGAAATTGCCACTGCCACGCACCGTGCCGGGCGTCAGCAGGGCCACATCGGTGACATCCCGCGGAATCGGAAGGGAGTTGAGTCTTTCGGCAGTGAAGGTGGTCCGGGTCTCGACGCTGCTGACATCGATGCTGGGCACCGAACTGCCGGTGACCGTCACAGTATCCAGATTCTTGGCATTGCCGTTGGAGGCCGTACCCGACTGGACCAGTAGCGATACGGGAATGGTCTGTCCGGCTACCACGTCGAGCCGAACGGTCTTGATCGTTTGCGCCCCATTCTGCAGTGTGATTTGGTAATGACCGATAGGCAGAGCTGAGAAGTGAAAACGTCCGTCTTCACCGATCTTTATTTCACGACTGACACCGTTGTCGGTATTGGTTGCCCTGACGGTCTCACCAGGTTCAAAGGCAGCTGTACCGGCGATGTCGCCCGATGTGCTCTGCGCAAACAGACTGCCGCTGCTGCAGAGCAGGGTGGCAACCGTGCTCGAAAGCAGGCTCAGCTTCAGTGCCCGCAATGGCGGACGGGGCGCTGTGGAATTCATTGCGTGGATATCTCCCCAAAGTCGTTTCAATGCCGACGTCGGCTCCGGATTTGCCGTTCGCCTGTCGGCCCCCTTGATCTCGCCGATGCATCCGATCACATGCTGTTCGTGTGAAGGGCATGGAATTTCGTCGACATCTCTCTGTACGGCCAGGGACCCCTCCCAAGCCGGCCATATCTTTCTCTGCGATGCGCTCCGAACGTGGCGACATTTCGGATGTCTGTCTTTTACCGCATGTCGCACATCAATAAATTGCGACATCGAAGGGTGGATGTCAACAAGTTGCGATTAATCTGTGATCATTACGTGATAACGCAAGAATATGACGCCAGGGTCTTGGAAGGGCAGTCGTGTGGGCCTTTGCCGTGTCGGTAGCCACCATGAATATTTCGTTTTCAGGCCGGTTAGACCAAGGTGTTCGAATAGAGGGCTCCAGGCGATCGATCCGCCAAGCTTTTACGGGCGAGGAACGCTCTGCCGTGGCACGGTGCATGTCGGAAAGGGTTCGCCTCTGCATATCGGATTCCGGGCCATCCCATGGGGTTGTATCGGGCATCTGCCTGCAGGTCGTATCAGGATCCTGTGGTCACAGGCACGAAAAAGGCCGGATCCCTCGCAGGATCCGGCCTGATGGCGGCGAAGCGTCCGTTTACAGTCGGCTGATATCAGCCACGGCCAGCAGCTGTTGCTGCAGGCTTTCCAGCAGCGCCAGGCGGTTGGCGCGTACGGCCGGGTTTTCGGCATTGACCATGACTTCGTCGAAGAAGCCATCGACCGGACCCTGCAGCAGGGCCAGTCGTTCCAGCACTCCGACATAGTCGGCCTGGCGCAGGCGCTCGCTATTGTCGCGGCTCAGCTTGTCCAGGATATCGGCCAGGGCCGCCTCGGCGGGGCTCTCGAACAGCTCGGGCCGGATGGCATGGGAGCCGGGCCGGTCTTGCTGGCCATCTTCCGTCTCGGTGCTCTTGCGCAGGATATTGCTGACCCGCTTCTGTGCCGCGATCAGACTGGCTGCGGCCGGACTGCCGGCAAAGCCCGAGATGGCACGCAGACGGCGGTCGAAGTCGACCAGATCGGGGCTGCGCACCGCCAATACGGCATCAAAGGCGGCGGTGCTGAAGCCCTGGTCGGCGTAATAGCCGCGCAGGCGCTCCTGTACGAAGTCGAAGAGCTCGCCGGCCAGAGTCTGGCGGCGGGCGCCTGCATCCAAGGCGACGACTTCGGCTTGGGGCTTGCCCTTGGCGGGCTTGAGGCCAGCGATCAGGGCCGCTTCGGGAATCAGCTCCAGCGCCTCGATCAAGGTGGCCGGCAGATCGATGACCAGGCCGCTTTCGATCAGGGTGCGAGCCAGGCCCAGTGCGGCACGGCGCAGGGCGAAGGGATCCTTGTTGCCGCTGGGCTTCAGGCCGACGGCGAAAATGCCGGCCAGAGTGTCCAGCCGGTCGGCGACGGCCAGGATCTGACCGATGCGGTCGCTGGCGATGGCGTCGCCGGCGAAGCGGGGGCGGTAATGTTCATCCAGTGCCAGCGCGACTTCGCGGCTCTCGCCATGATGCTGGGCGTAGTAGCGGCCCATCACGCCCTGCAGCTCGGGGAATTCGCCGACCATGCGGGTCAGCAGGTCGCATTTGCTGAGCGAGGCGGCGCGGGTGGCCGCGCCGGCATCGACGCCGCTGCGGCCTGCGATGATGCGGGCCAGCTCGGCGACACGCACGGTCTTGTCCCACAGGCTGCCCAGCGACTGCTGGTAGGTGACCTTGGCCAGTGCCGGCTGGTAACCGGTCAGCGGCGTTTTCAGGTCCTCGTCCCAGAAGAACTTGGCATCGGCAAAACGGGGGCGTATCACCCGTTCGTAACCCTTTCGGATCTCGGCCGGATCACGGCTCTCGATATTGGCTACCCCGATGAAGTGTTCGCTCAGGCGTCCGCTGTCGGCATCGAAGGTCGGCACGAACTTCTGATTGGTCTCCATGGTGGTGACCAGGGCTTCGGCCGGTACTTCCAGGAATTCGCGGTCAAAGGCGCAGGCCACGGCCACTGGCCATTCGGTGAGGTTGGCGATTTCGTCCAGCAGCTCGTCGGACAGTCGCGGCTGACCGCCACTGGTCTTGCCGGCAGCGCTGACCTGCTCGCTGACACGTTGGCGACGCTGGACTGGATCGGCCAGCACCTTGGCGCCTCGCAGCTGTTCCAGCCAGCTGTCGGCCGAATCGATGCTGACGGCTTGCGGATGCATGAAGCGATGCCCGCGGGAGAGCCGCCCGCTTTCCAGACCCAGCAGGCTGGCCGGGATGACGGTTTCGCCATGCAGCATGACCAGCCAGTGCGCCGGGCGCACGAAGCTGTAGTCATGGTCGGACCAGCGCATCGGGCGCGGTACCGGCAGGCCCTTCAGGGCGTCCTCGACGATCTGCGGCAGCAGGTTGGCCAGCGGCTGGCCGGGGCGGGTGCTGCGATGGACGAAGCGTTCGCCCTTGTCGGTGACGATCCGTTCCAGCTGCTCCGGCGCCACCCCGTTCTTGGTGGCGAAACCACGCAAGGCCTGGGTCGGCTGGCCATCGGCATCCAGGCCCACATTGACGGCGGGGCCCAGCACTTCGGATTCGATGGTCGGCTGTTCGGTCGTTACCCAGGGCAGGTACACGGCCAGTCGGCGCGGCGAGCAGAAATGGCGGGCGGACCGACCCTGATCCTCCTCGGCGATGCCGAAGGCTTGCTGCTTCAGGCCGGCGATGATGCCGTCGAAAAAGGCCTTGGCCAGGGTGTCCAGCGCCTTCGGCGGCAGCTCTTCGGTTCCCAGTTCGATCAACAGCGGTTTGGCGTGGCTCATGCGGCCTGCTCCTTGGACTTCTTCAGGCCGGGGAAACCCAGCTTTTCGCGCTGGGCGACATAGGTTTCGGCGACCAGGCGGGCCAGGGTGCGGACCCGCAGGATATAGCGCTGACGCTCGGTGACGCTGATCGCGCGGCGGGCATCGAGCAGGTTGAAGGTATGGCTGGCCTTCATCACCTGTTCGTAGGCCGGCAGCGGCAGGCTGGCTTCGATCAGGCGGTTGGCGGTGGCCTCGCAGGTATCGAACCACTGCAGCAGGGCTTCGACGTCGGCATGCTCGAAGTTGTAGGTGCTCTGTTCGACTTCGTTCTGGTGGAACACGTCGCCGTAGGTCACCACGCCATGCGGGCCGCGGGTCCACACCAGATCGTAGACGTTGTCGACGTTCTGCAGATACATCGCCAGACGTTCCAGACCATAGGTGATCTCGCCGGTGACCGGGCGGCATTCCAGGCCGCCGGCCTGCTGGAAATAGGTGAACTGGGTCACTTCCATGCCGTTGAGCCAGACTTCCCAGCCCAGACCCCAGGCACCCAGGGTCGGCGACTCCCAGTTGTCCTCGACAAAGCGCAGGTCATGCACCAGCGGATCGATGCCCAGTTCCTTCAGCGATTCGGTGTACAGCTCCAGAATGTTCTCGGGATTGGGCTTGAGCACCACCTGGTACTGGTAATAATGCTGCAGGCGATTCGGATTCTGGCCGTAGCGACCATCCGTCGGCCGGCGCGAGGGCTGCACATAGGCGGCGGCCCAGGGCTCGGGACCGAGCGAGCGCAGGAAGGTGGCGGGATGGAAGGTGCCGGCTCCGACCTCAAGGTCGAGCGGCTGCAGCAGCACGCAGCCTTGTGCCGCCCAGTAGCGGTTCAAGGTCTGGATGATGTCCTGGAAGGTGAGCGCGGACATGGGATTCCGTGGGTCAGGCATAAAGATCACAGTATAGCGTCGCCATCCGGTGCGGTCAGGTTTGCCGTGCGGCTTGTGTCCGGCGAGGGTGTTGTATGGTGGGCTGCCCCGTCACCACAGGAGCTGGTCTTGATACCCAGTTTGTCTCGCACGACCGGATTGAGCGACAGTCGTGGCCGGCTGCAGCTGCCCGGTCTGCTGGCGGCCCTTGTGGCCGATGGTCTGGTGCGCCCGGAAGATGCGGCGCGGCTGTCCCATGTACGACGGGACGGGGCGAGCCCCGAGGTTCATCCTCTGGTGCTGCTGGCCCGGGCCCATCTGCCGGATGCGCATGATCCCTTGCGCAGTCTGGGTCTGGAAACGCTGACGGAGTGGCTGGCGGGCCGGGCGGGCCTGCCTTATCTGCGGATTGATCCGATGAAGATCACGCCGGAGGCGACCCAGTCGGTCAGCCAGGCCTATGCCGGCAAGCATGGGATTCTGCCGGTGGCGGCGGATCGCGAGGCACTGGTTTTTGCCACGGCCGAGCCTTTCGATCAAGTCTGGGCCGATGATCTGGCCCAGATGCTGCGGCGCGAAGTCAGGCGGGTAGTGGCCAACCCGCTGGATATCCAGCGTTACCAGCTCGAGTTCTACCAGGTCCAGCGTTCGATCCAGATGGCCAGGGAGTCCAAGGCGAGCGCTGCTCCGAACGCATTGCCGAACTTCGAGCAGTTGCTGGAGCTGGGCAAGTCGGGCGAAGTCGGTGCCGATGACCGGCATGTGGTGCATATTGTCGACTGGTTGCTGCAATACGCTTTCGAGCAGCGGGCCTCGGACCTGCATCTGGAACCGCGCCGTGAGGCCGGCCGGGTCCGCTTTCGTATCGACGGCGTGATGCAGCAGGTCTTCGAACTGCCACCACCGGTGATGATGGCGGTCACATCACGGGTCAAGATTCTGGCGCGCATGGATGTCGCCGAAAAACGCCGGCCGCAGGACGGCCGGATCAAGACCCGTTCCGGCGGCGCTCGCGAGGTGGAACTGCGGATTTCCAGCATGCCGACGGCTTTTGGCGAAAAGCTGGTGATGCGGGTCTTTGATCCCGATGTGGTGATGAAGGATTTCGGCCAGCTCGGCTTTTCCCCCGAGGAGCAGGCGATCTGGGAACAGTTGATCGGGCGACCGCACGGCATCGTGCTGGTGACCGGACCCACGGGTTCGGGCAAGACCACCACCTTGTATTCCACCTTGAAACGCCTGGCCCGGCCGGAAATCAATGTCTGCACGGTCGAGGATCCGATCGAGATGGTGGTGCCGGAGCTCAACCAGATGCAGGTCCAGCCGGCGATCGATCTGGATTTCGCCGCCGGGGTCAGGACCTTGCTGCGGCAGGATCCTGACATCATCATGGTCGGCGAGATCCGTGATCTGGAAACGGCGCAGATGGCCGTCCAGGCGGCACTGACCGGCCATCTGGTCTTGTCCACCCTGCATACCAATGATGCGCCCAGCGCAGTGACCCGGCTGCTGGATCTGGGCGTGCCGCATTATCTGATCCAGTCGACCCTGGCCGGAGTGGTTGCGCAGCGTCTGATCCGGGTTCTGTGCCCGCATTGCAAGCGGCCTGCCCGCCAGGATCCGGCTGAATGGGCGGCCTTGACCGCCGGCTGGGATCTGCCCTGTCCGGAGCAGGTCCAGGCACCGGGCGCTTGCATCGAGTGTCGTCAGACCGGATTTCTCGGCCGCGTCGGCATTTACGAAATGCTGCCGATCGGGGCGACGCTGCGCGCCAGGATCACGGCCGGCATGGAGCTGGGCCGGATCGCAGCCGTCGCACGGGCCGGAGGCCTGAAGCCACTGCGGATCGCGGCCGCCAGGCAGGTAGTCGCGGGTCTCAGCACGGTGCATGAGGTCATGAGCTGCCTGCCGCCGGTGGAAGAGGCCGCAATGTCGATCGATCAGGCCTCAGGCCCCGTCACAGGGTGAATTTCAGGCCGAGGTCGTAGCTGTTCATGCGCTGGCTGCGATCCGCGACGCGACCGCTGTAGCCAAGCCATGCCTGCAGCCGCGGGCTGAATTGCGCGCGAAGTCCGATCCGGCCGCTGAACCAGTTGCGGTCGGGCGCAAAGCCATCGAGAGTGAAATGCCCGGCCAGACTGTCGAGGCCCGCCGTCACGGCATCCGGCCGCGCCCGGCTGTCATGGTTCCAGTCGATTTCAAGCATGGGGTCTAGCCGCACCGGACCGGCCTGCACGGAGCCCTGCAGGCGCCAGCCGGTATGGCTGATCAGCGCCAGCCGCTGCTGGCTGGCGAACCACATCGAGGTGGCGTCGCGCCCGGTTTCACGATAGCCGTCGACATGTATCGAATCCCATTCGATGCCGGCGACCGGGCCGTGGGTGATGGCACCGGAGCCGAAGATCCAGCCGCCTTGCAGACCCGTACCCAGGTGCGAGCCATGGGTACTGCCGGTTTCGCTCACGCTGGCCGTGCCCAGATTGAAGCGACGGTCGATCTGGCTGAAATTCAATTGGCCGGCGCTTGCGAAGGCGCCCAGATAGCCGCCGCCGGCATGGTAGAAGGCATAGCCGCTGCCGCTGACATCGCGCAAGCGGTAGCCGCCGGCCGAACCCAGCGAGGCATTGTTCTGGCTGGCACCCAAGGCCAGACCGACGGAAAACCGGTCGTTGATGCGGGCGTCGGTACCGAGGCTCAATTGACTGTCATGGCTGGCGCCGGCCGGTGCCGAACCACCGTTGAAGTGCTGATCGGTATAACTGACGGCGGCGAAGGCTCGGGTCGAGGCGCCGAACCGGTCATTCAGCATCTGCTGGGAGAGCACTTGGTTCTGGGCCTGGATCGAAGCCAGCGGTGCTTCGCGGAGCAGGGATATCTGGGCCGGTGCTGCCAGTTCCGACAGTACGGCTTCGGCCAGCAAGGCATGAGCGGCCGTGGTCGGGTGCACCGAGTCGGCGAACAGATAGTTGCTGGACGCGGCCGGGCTGACCAGGGTTGCCGCCGAGCAGAGAATCGACGAGCTGGTCGTACAGGCCGGTTGGGACACATTGCCGAAGCCGTAACGGGCCGGGTCGGCCATCACCTGATTGAGCAAGGCATAGACGTTGACCGGAATGATGCCATTGCCCATGTGGCTGACGGCCTGGTTCAACTGTTGGTTGTAGGCCTGGCTGGTGGCGGTTGCCTGAGTCGCCTGGGCACTTCCCAGATAGGCCGGAGTGGCGCCCAGATCAGGCAGGTTGAACACCACGACGTAGCGGGCCCCTGCATGTTGCAGAGTGGCCAGCTGGCTGCCTGTGGCGCTGGCCGTGGCCGCTGCGGCGGCGCGGGTGGTCAAGGTGCTGCTGCTGCTCTGCAGTTCGGCGAACAGGTCATTGGCCCCGATCCACACGGTATACAGGGCGCGGGGGGCGGCATGACCCTGCTGCGCGGTCAGATAGGTTTCGATCTGGCTGGCGCTGGAAGGCAGACTGAGGCCGAGGAAACTCCCGGTGCTGGCAGACTCGGCGCCACCCCAGGCGTAGTCGGTGCCTCCCTGGCTGGAAGGCTTCAGTGACAGGCCGTAATGGTCGGCAATATGCTCCACTGCCACTTCGCCGGGATTGGTGGTGAAGCGCATGACGGGGCCGCCGGGAAACAGCAGTGACGAAATATTGCCGTTGTCGCTCAGGCTGTCGCCGAAGCTGACCATCCGGTCGAAGCCCGAGGCGTGGGCGCAGGCCAGGCTGCCCAGGCCGAGGCAGTATGCCGCCGCCTGCAGAAGTCGAGTGCTTGTCATGTCGCTCCCCATGCAAAGGGGCGCGATCATGATCACGCCCCCGGGGAAACACAAGCTGCACTGCAGTGTCAGCGTTTCAGGGCACGCGCCATGGCATCGGCAAAAGCACTGTTGGCCGGGCTGGTCGATCCGCCGCCGTTCTGACGCGGCGGGTTCTTGCCGCGCGAGGCATTGTCCTGGCGGGGCTTGCCGCCCCGTGCACGGTTGCCGTCCTGGGGCTGGGCCTTGCCTGGCTTTGCCTGGCCGGGTTCGTCATCCAGGCGCATGCTCAGGCCGATCCGCTTGCGCGGCAGGTCCACTTCCATCACCTTGACCTTGACGATGTCACCGGCCTTGACCGCATCGCGCGGATCCTTGACGAAACCGTGCGAGAGGGCAGAAACGTGGACCAGACCGTCCTGATGCACGCCGATGTCGACGAAGGCGCCGAACGCGGCCACATTGGTGACCCGGCCTTCAAGCACCATGCCTGTCTTCAGGTCTTTCAGATCTTCCACGCCATCGGCGAAGCTGGGGGCGACGAAGGCCGGACGCGGATCGCGGCCGGGCTTCTCCAGCTCGCGCAGGATATCGCGGATGGTAGGCAGGCCGAAGCGCTCATCGGTCAGAGATTCAGGCTGCAGGCCGCGCAGGAACGAGCTGTCGCCGATGATGGACTGCACCGTCCGGCCGCTTTGGGCCAGGATCCGCTCCACCACCGGATAGGCTTCCGGGTGCACCGCGCTGGCATCCAGCGGCTGGTCGCCGTCCAGAATGCGCAGAAAGCCGGCGGACTGCTCGAAAGCCTTGTCGCCCAGCCGAGAGACCTTCAGCAAGGCCCTGCGGTTGGTGAAGCGACCATGGCTGTCGCGATGCTTGACCACGTTTTCGGCGACACCGGCGCTGAGACCGGCAACCCGGCTGAGCAGGGCGGCAGAAGCCGTATTGACGTCCACGCCGACGGCATTCACGCAGTCTTCGACCCGGGAATCCAGGGCGCGTGCCAGCTTCACCTGATTGACATCATGCTGGTATTGGCCGACGCCGATGGCCTTGGGTTCGATCTTGACCAGCTCGGCCAGGGGGTCCTGCAACCGGCGGGCAATCGAGACCGCGCCACGCAGCGAGACATCCAGGCCGGGAAATTCCCTGGCGGCGAGTTCCGAAGCGGAGTACACCGAGGCCCCGGCTTCGCTGACCACGATCTTGGCCGGCTTGCGGTCGTCCAGCTGGCGGATCAGTTCCCCGGCCAGCTTGTCGGTTTCGCGCGAGGCGGTGCCGTTGCCGATCGCGATCAGATCAACCTGATGCTCGCGGCACAGGGTGCTCAGCGCGGCCAGGGATTCCTTCCACTGCTTGCGTGGCTCGTGAGGATAGATGGTGGTGGTGGCCAGAAGTTTGCCGGTGGCATCGACCACGGCCACCTTGACGCCGGTACGGATACCAGGATCGAGTCCCATCACGGTACGTGCCCCGGCCGGCGCGGCCAGCAGCAGATCCTTGAGATTGTCGCCGAAGACCCGGATGGCCTCGTCCTCGGCGCCTTCGCGCACGCGGCCGAACAAGTCCAGGGTCAGGTGCAGATGCAGTTTGGCCCGCCAGGTCAGGCGCACCGTCTCGCGCAGCCAGGCATCGGCAGGGCGGCCCTGATCGCGGATGCCAGCATGGGCGGCGACCCGGCCTTCACCTTCCACATGGCCCTGGTCGGGATCGGCCGTGGGGCTCAGCTCCAGATCGATGATACCTTCGTTGCGGGCTCGCATCAGGGCCAGCAGCCGGTGCGAGGGAATCTTGCCGATCGCCTCGGCATGGTCGAAGTAATCGCTGAACTTGGCCCCGGCCTGTTCCTTGCCAGCCACCACCTTGGCGCGGATCTGGCCCTTGGCCCACAGCCAGTCGCGCAGCTCGCCGACCAGAGCGGCATCCTCGGCAATGGTTTCCATCAGGATCGCGCGAGCCCCGTCCAGCGCGGCCTTGACGTCGGCGATGCCCTTGTCGGCGTCGATGAACTTCCCGGCGACCGCTTCCGGCGTCTGCGAAGGGTCCTGACGCAGGGTTTCGGCCAGCGGCTCGAGGCCGGCCTCGCGGGCGATCTGGGCCTTGGTGCGGCGCCTGGGCTTGTAGGGCAGGTACAGATCTTCCAGCCTGGCCTTGGTGTCGGCGGCCAGCAGATCGGCCTTCAAGTCGTCATGGAGCTTGCCCTGTTCCTCGATGCTGGCAAGAATCGTGCCCCGACGGTCTTCCAGTTCGCGCAGATAGCGCAGGCGCTCTTCCAGGGTCCGCAGCTGCGTGTCATCCAGACCGCCGGTGACTTCCTTGCGATAGCGGGCGATGAAGGGCACGGTGGCGCCGCCATCGATCAGTTCCACCGCGGCCGCGACCTGTTCGGGACGGGCGGCGATATCCTTGGCGATGCGTTGTTCGATACTGGGCATGGGCATAACGGTTGCAGCTTCCAAAACGGCGGCGAAACAGCTCGCGCGCCTGGGTCGGGCCAGGCCGCCGCGGCGGCCTGGCGGGAGAGACTCAGAGGTCGGGATCGCGATCGGCGGCCGGTTCGACGGAAGCTTCGGCCGAGGCGCGACCGCAGACCACCAAGGCGCTGGCCAGCATGTCGTGCAGCCCTTGGTGCAGTCTTGTCCATGCCACCGGGACATAGCACACCAGCGGCAGCAGGCTGAGGCCGCCGACCATGTTCAGCAGTCGCACCGCATTGCGGACGGCGGCACGGCGCCAGCTCAGACGCTGACCCTTGAGGTCGGTGACTTTGAGACCTACCGCCAGCTTGCCCAGGGTGGCCTGCCAGCGCGAACCTTCCATCGCCGTGTAATAGATGAAACCGATGATGATGCAGACGGCCGAGACGGCTTGCAGCTGCGACATCACGGCATTCGAGGCCGGGTCGGCCACGGCGCCGGCGAACGAGCCCTGGGACTTGATCAGGGCAATCCAGGTCTGCATGGCCCGATCGGCATGCATGCTGTAGAACACCATCAGATTGGGGACGACAAGCACGATGTTGTCCAGCAGCCAGGCCGCGAAACGATGCCAGAAGCCGGCCAGGTCGATGGCGGCTGGGCTGCCCGTGGCCGGGGTGTCTGCCGTAGGTGGCGGAGGTGAAGGCACCGACGCGGTGGCCGGCACATCGGCCGGGAACAGGCTGCGCAGGCTCTGCCAGTCGCGCATGCCTTCATGCCAGGCCAGGTCATCGGGGCTGACCTGGCCGGTACGCAGCCAGTCGCGGATATCCGCTTCCTGGTAGGGACCGTGGCGCTCGCCATCGCGGCCAATCCAAACTTCCATCAAACGCACTCCGGACTCGTCATCATCAATGCCTCCAGTGTACATGGATGCCGCAGGGGCATCGATTGCCGTCGGGGAGGCCGGTCAGGCGGTGCTGCTTCGGACGATTTCAGGCGGCACTGCGTCGCTTCAGATGCACCAGCAGCAGAGAGATTGCGGCCGGGGTCACGCCGCCGATCCGCGAGGCCTGGCCCACGGTGGCCGGCATCGCCTGCTTCAGCTTCAGCAGCACCTCGGCGGACAGGCCCCGCACGGCTTCATAGTCGAAACCGGGCGGAATCGCGGTGGTTTCATGGCGCCGCTGGCGCTCGATTTCCTCGCGCTGGCGTTCCAGGTAGCCGGCATATTTGATCTGGACTTCGACCTGTTCGGTCACGGCCGGATCCAGGACCGGGGCCTGGATGCCGGGCACTCCGGCCAGCTGGCGATAGCCGATGCCGGGACGACGCAGCAGGTCCAGGGCATGGGTCTCGCGGCTGACGGTCAGATCCAGATGTTCGGCCAGTTCCGCGCCAAGCGCATTGCCGGGCGAGGCCCACAGCCCGCGCAGCCGCGCGCTTTCGCGCTCGATGGCCTCCTGCTTGGCCTGCAAGGCCTGGTAGCGGGCTTCGGGCACCACTCCCAGACGATATCCGATCGCGGTCAGTCGCAGATCGGCATTGTCCTCGCGCAGATGCAGCCGGTATTCGGCCCGCGAGGTGAACATGCGGTAGGGCTCCAGGGTGCCGTTGCTGGTCAGGTCATCGACCAGCACGCCCAGATAGGCCTCGTCGCGTCCGGGATACCAGGGGGCTTCGTCGCGGCTGGCGCGGGCGGCATTGAGGCCGGCCAGCAGGCCCTGCGCCGCGGCTTCCTCGTAACCGGTGGTGCCATTGATCTGGCCGGCGAAGTAGAGGCCTTCGATGGCCCGGGTTTCCAGCCAGGGCTGCAGGCCGCGCGGATCGAAATAATCGTATTCGATGGCATAGCCCGGGCGGGTGATATGGGCCTGCTCGAAGCCTTTGATCGAGCGCACCAGAGCCAGCTGCACATCGAAGGGCAGGGAGGTGGAAATACCGTTGGGGTAGATCTCACGGGTATTGAGGCCCTCCGGCTCGATAAAGATCTGGTGCGAGCTCTTGTCGGCAAAGCGCACCACCTTGTCCTCGATCGACGGGCAGTAGCGCGGGCCCGTCCCTTCGATCTGGCCGGTATACAGCGGCGAGCGGTCCAGACCGTCACGGATCAGCTGATGGGTGTGTTCGCTGGTATGGGCGATCCAGCAGCTGACCTGACGCGGATGTTCCGCCTGCGAGCCCAGATAGGAGAACACCGGCATTGGCTGGTCGCCGGGCTGCTCTTCCAGCTGGCTGAAATCGATGCTGTCCCGGGCGATCCGCGGTGGCGTGCCGGTCTTCAGCCGCTCGGCAGCCACCGGCAGTTCGCGCAGTCGCTGCGCCAGGGTGGTGGCCGGCGGATCACCGGCGCGGCCGCCGGCATACTGGGCCGGGCCGATATGGATCTTGCCGGCCAGAAAAGTTCCGGCGGTCAGCACC
>JGI2924J29684_1077609_pt1 | contig 19578 bp, 13 predicted proteins | sample BenlonsequencITS_FD_29684 | JGI IMG/M metagenome (IMG submission 29684)
GGCCGAGACACTCGGCCCGCCACAGACGTTTCTCGCAACAGGCGTTCATGCGGACTTCGCGACATCCGCGACCAACCCCAGCACATATCGATCTCGCTGTGCGTGTTGCAGAGCCAGCCGGGACACTGCGCCCTCGTGCCTCGGGCTGCGCGTCCTACGACTTCAACCCGGAAGCGACGTCCGCGACCAACTCCAGCACATCATCGATCTCGCTGTCCGTGTTGAAGTAGTGCGGCGAAAGCCGCACCACCGCGGACAGGCCCTTGGCGGCCATGTCGTGCTGCGCGGAAGTGCGACGGGAGAAGTGGCAGGACACCGAATGCCCGGCGAGCTCGGCGACGACGCTGTCCACGGCCTTGTCCGCAAGGGTGAAGGTGACGATGCCGGACAACTCGTCCCCCAAGTCCCACACCTGCGCGCCAGGGATCTGCGCAAGGCCCGCCCGCAGCCGCCGCGCGTTCGCCCGCAGCGTCGCGCTGGCCTCTTCGACGCCGACGCCCAGGAGGTAGTCCACCGCCGCGCCGAGCCCGAGGAAACCGGCGATATTGCCCTCCCACTGCTCGAACCGGCTCGCGTCGTTCGCCACCTCGTAACCGTCGGGGCTGGTCCACGCTGTGGTGGATGTGCCGAGCACACGGGGCTCCAGACCCGCCGTCGTCTTCGGATTGACATACAGGAACCCTGTCCCGCGCGGGCCGCGCAACCATTTGCGCCCCGTGGAGGACAGCGCGTCGACACCGGACTCGGCGACGTTCACCGGCAGCTGGCCCACCGACTGACAGGCGTCGTGCAGGACCAAAGCGCCATGCTGGTGGGCCAGCTCCACCACGTCGCGCACCGGGTTGATGAGCCCGCTGTTCGTCGGAACCTCGACCAGCGAGACCAGGCGCACCCGGTCGTCCAACATCGCCGCCAACGCGTCGAGGTCCACCCTGCCGAACTCGTCGGACGGGATGACCTCGACGCTCACCCCATGTGTTTTGTGCGCTTTGAGCGCGTTGACGGCGTTGCTGGGGTAGTCGGCGCGACAGGTGAGGATGCGCTCCCCCGGTTGGAAAGGCACCGCGGAGAAGAACTCGTTCCACGCCCTGCCCGCAGAGTCCAGGAGCGCGATGTCGTTCGGGGCGCAACCGATCAATTCCGCAATCGACTGCTTCACGCCCGCGAACCGATCCCCTGCCATCTCCGCTGCGCGATACCCACCGACCTGGGCTTCGAGCCGCAAATGGCTGATCACGGCGTCGAGCACCGGCAACGGCGGCAACGAGGAGCCTGCGCTGTCGAAGAAGAGCGTGCCCATCACGCCAGGGGTGTCCGCGCGGATGCGATCGAGGTCGAAAGGCATACCGGCAGTCTAGCCCCGCGCGCAGTCCCGAGGTTGCCAGATCCTTGTCGAAACACGCCCTGTCGGAACACGGAAAAGCAATGCGCGGCGCGCCCGCTCAGGCGGGCATGCGCGGGGAAGCATCAGCGGGCTCAACGGGCAGGGTGCGCTGATCGGGCTTGGGAGGCCGCCGCGTCTTCGGAGTCCGCGTCGTGGGCCACAGGCTCCCAGCGGCCGATCACCAATGCGAGCGCCCCGATGGCCGGGGCAAGGGCGATGACCCAGAAGACGCGTGTGGACAACGCTGCCGCGAGGAGCGGGAAAAGGAACAGCGTCACTGCCGTGGCGGCGCTGTCCGCGCCACGGCTGAAGCCGACGCCAGTGCCCCGGATACGGGTCGGGTAGCTGAGCGCGGCGAAAGTCATGAGATTGGCTCCGGGTCCGCTCGCCTGGGCGAAAAGGTACAGCCCGAGCATCGCCAGGGCGAGCGCGATGGCGGCAGTCCCCTTGGGCGCGCCGAGCAACGCCAGCACGAGGAAAGCAACAAGCTGCAGGGCGAACCCGGCCAATGTCATCCGCCAGGCGCCGAACCGGCGCGACCAGCCGATGCCCAACATGCCGCCGGTGAAGGCGAAACCAAGGTTCAAAACCAACGCGAAAAGGATCGTCGTGAGCTCCCCCTGGGACAGGAAGGCCGCAAGGATCACTGGGAGCCCGAAAGCGACCGAGTTGTAACCGAAATTCTGCGCGGTGTTCGCGACGAGGTTCTGCAGCGTCCGGCGCCGGTAAGGCGGTTGGAACAACTCCCGGTAGCGTTGGCCGGCGCTGGCGTGCTGCCTGTCCTGACGGGCGTCGGGGGCCACCCGCGCGTCCACGCCGTAGCTGCGCCGCAGGATCGCCGCCGCCCCGGCAAGGTCGCCTTGGCCCGCGGCCCAAGTCGGGGACTCGTCGATATAGCGTTTGCGCACCGCGATGATGGCGAGCGCGGGGACCGCGCCGAACCCGACCACATACCGCCAGGTGTGCTGATGCCAACCAGCTGGCAGGAACAAGTAGATCGCCAGAATGACGGCATAGCAGGCAGTCGTGGCCGCGTACCAGGCCGGGCACCAGGCGGCGGTGCGGTCCGATTTGCCGCCCCGCCCTTTCAGTCGGGAGAACTCGGCGAGGAACGCCATCGCGACCGGCAAATCCATGCCGACGCCGACTCCCATGAGAAAACGGAAGCCGATGAGCATCGCCGCGTTCACAGAGAGCGCGGCCCCGATGGCGGCCACGACGAAAAAGACCATGTCTGCCATGAAGACCCGGTACCGGCCGATGCGGTCGACCAGCGCTCCGCCGAAGAACGACCCGACCAGCGCGCCGAGCGAGATCGCGCTGACCACCAAACCGAGCTGCGCCGATCCGATGTGGAACTGGTCGCGCACGGCCTCCTCGCCATAGGCGAGCGAGGTCAGATCATACGCGTCCAGGAAGACGCCGCCCAACGCGAGCAGAACGATCACCCGCGCGTTCGCCGCCCGCGCCGCCCCTCGGTTCACAATGTCCGAGACATCCGCCGCGGACCGTATCCACACGACGTCGTCGGACTGCTGAGACTTGTGCACTGCCGTTGTCACGGGTTCCCTTCTGACGGAAAACTTCTCGCTCTGACCGAGAATTCTTGGGCCACAAAAAGCGAAAGTGTAATGAAATGACTGCTCGGAGCACAGATCCATGCTCACCGTGCGTCGAATCCACGAATGGGCGCATGCGGACTGCGACGTCCGAAAACCGCTCGTCATCTCTGCGGCGCGATGGCAGAGTGGACGCATGGGCACAGCAGGAGGCCGCACAGGCCCCGGGATGGATTTCGCGGCTGCGTATCGGGCCATCACGTCCCGCGACGCCCGGTTCGACGGGCAGTTCTACACCGCGGTGCGCACCACGGGGATGTACTGCAGACCATCCTGTCCGGCGCGAACGCCGCGACCGCAGAACGTCGTCTTCTATCCCACGGCGGCAGCGGCGCATCTCGCGGGCTATCGGGCCTGCAAACGTTGCGCCCCGGACGCGAGCCCCGGATCGCCGCAGTGGAATCTGCGCTCCGACGCGGCCGCCAGAGCCATGCGGCTCATCGACGACGGCGTGGTCGACCACGAGGGGGTGGACGGGCTCGCCCGCCAGCTCGGCTATTCCAGCCGGCAGCTGAACCGTTTGCTTGTCGCGGAGCTCGGAGCCGGGGCTTTGGCGCTCGCCCGCGCCCGCCGAGCCGCCACGGCGCGCACGCTCATCCAAACCACCGGCATGGGCTTTGCCGACATCGCATTCGCCGCAGGGTTCTCCAGCGTCCGGCAGTGCAACGACACCATCCGAGCATTCTTCGCCGCCTCGCCGCGCGAGCTGCGCCGCAACACATTTCCAGCGGATGTCCGCGCAGGCGCGATCGCGCTGAGGATGCCCCTGCGAGGCGCGCTCGATACGCCTTGGATGCGCTGGTTCCTCACGGACCACGCCGCCCGAGGAGTCGAAGAGGTCCGCGGCGGCGACTACCGCCGGACCATGCGTTTGCCGCATGGCTCTGCTGTCGTCTCTGTGCGGGTCGAACCGGTCGGCACAACCGTGCGCGCCCGATTCCACCTGGCCGATGTGCGGGATCTGAGCACAGCGGTGAACCGCGTCCGCCGCCTGTTCGACCTGGACAGCGACCCGGAGACTGTCGACCAGGCGCTGGCCGAGGCCGAACCGAAGCTCGCCGCGCAGATCGCACAGACCCCTGGACTGCGTATTCCTGGAGTCGCGGACCCAGCGGAGCTGATCTTGCGGACGATGATCGGCCAGCAAATCTCCGTCGCCGCGGCCCGCACCCACATCAGCCGGCTCGCGCAGCTCCTCGGCGACCCTGTCGAGGACCCCGACGCGGCTGGCAGCCTCAACCGGTTGTTCCCGACGGCGCGGCAGCTGGCGGACGACCAAGGCGCCTCGCTGCGCGGACCCGCAAAACGGACACAGGCGATCCTCGCCGTCGCGCAGGCGCTCGCGAGCGGGAAGTTGCAGCCGCACACCGGCATGGACCCCGCCGACCTTCGCGAACAGCTGCTCGGCCTGCCCGGGATCGGGCCGTGGACGGCGAATTATGTTGTGCTGCGGCACCTGCTCGACCCGGACACGCTGCTCGACACCGATCTGGTGGTCCGCCAAGGGGCCAAAGACCTCGGGATCGACCTCAAAGACACCCGCCGAGCCGCGCCGTGGCGGTCGTATTTGGGCTTGCGCCTGTGGCAGCACGCGCTGCGAAAACGAGGCGTTCTCGTGTGAGCGGCCAGGGAGCAGCGCCCGCCCGCGCGGCCACACGCGCCGAGGCAGCTGCTGGTAGCGTGAGCGCATGCTCCGAGCGCTCGCAGTGGCGATGACCTGTTTCATGGGCCTGTGCCCAGCCGCGGCAGCGCCTGCGACACCGTCCGCAGCCAGGGCCTGCGCCCGGTTCATGGACATCGACCAGCTGTTGGAGCAGGTCATCAGCCCATACCAAGGGCAGCAGGAGCCGACCTCGGACCAGGCGAGGATCGCGATTCTGGCGCTGCGCAATGCCAGCACGAAAGCCAATGCGCAGCTCGGCGCAGCGAGCGAGGAGGTCGCGTCAGCGATCGGCGACTACGCCCAAGCGGCTTCGGACTATGCCGACGCGCTCAACACAGAGGCCAACGCCGGTTCGCAGAGCCAGGCCGAAGCCGCTTTCGACGCGGCGAGAGCCTCAGCGACGGCGGCGTGCTCGCTCAGGACGCCCCTCAGGCGCCAATAGACTGCTTCATGTAGTCGAGCGAGTCCCAGAAATGGTCCTGCCAATACGGCCAGTTGTGCGTGCCCGCCGCGTCAAAGACGAACCGGGCGTCAAGCCCGACTTGCTGGGCTTTCTCCTGGAAGCTCTTCGTCTGCGAGTATGCGATGGTCTCCAAACCGGTAGCGCTGACTTTGTCCACGCCGGAAAGGTCGTTGTCCTTCTCGGTCGCCCCGCCCCTGCCGGCTGAGATGTACAGCGGGATGCCTTTGAGATCGTTGATGCGCATCGTCGGGTCGTTCTGCGGCCAACGCGGGCTCCACGGCGGCCCCCACATGTTGTCGCTGTTGAAGCCCTGCTCCGACAGCATCGCGGCGCGAATAGCCTCGCGCATGCCGGGCGCGGTGATGTTGAGGAACCCCGACAGCGCCCCGGCGAAGGCGAACCTGTCACGGTGGTTCGCCGCGAGGATCAGCGCGGCCCCGCCACCCATGGAGAGCCCCATGAGAGCGTTGCCGGTGGAGGAGAGCCCTTGGGCTCCCAAGAAATTCGGCAGCGTCGTGCCGATGAAGGTCTCCCACATGTACCGGTAAGGCTGGTTGTTCAGGTTGCTGGGCGCATCCCAGTCGGTGTAGAAGCTGGCGTTGCCGCCGACCGGCATGACCACGGTGATGCCTTTTTTCGCCGCCTCGTACACATTGGTCATATGCTCCCAACCGGACACGTCCCAGGTGGCGCGCAGCCCGTCGAGCAGGATGACGCTCTTCTTCGAACCGTTCGTGGCCCGCCACAGCCGCACTTTCACGTCCGGCATCTCGGGCGTGGGCACCATGTGCTCCTCCACCCCGTCGTTGGGGTCGGAGCCAGCGTGATCGTCCGGGGGGGTCGCGAAGGCGCGGGGCATGTGGTCCGCGAGCACGAGTCCGGCGGCTCCAGCACTGGCGAGCAGGCCGAAGCGCCGCCGCGAAAATGAGCGGTTCGGCCCCGCGTCGGCGGCACGAGGGGCGCTCTGCGCAGAATTTTCCATGAGGGTCCTTTCGGAAACGACCTTTCGAGGGTCGCACATATCGCTGCGGGCACGCGAGTCCCACGCCGTCGCGGGGGGACATGCTCCATCATGGCCAGCCAGCCTGTGCGCACTCTGAGAGGAGGCCTTGCGCCCGCCCGGAATCGGGCTCGGAGTCTGTTTTCATCTGATCCGAGGCAAGCCGGTGGTTCTCTTCCCAGGACGGCCAACGGCGGGCGCCGCAGAGCTGGACGTCGCCCCAGGAAAGGCACGGCGAGGGGCGTGCCTTTCCTGGGGCGACCGGACCGCATGGAAAACGAGATCGGCCCCGCACCCTAGGGTGCGGGGCCGATCTCGTTTTGCGTGTCGGATCAAGCGCCGATGGCGGTCTTCATCTGGTCGAGGGAGTTCCAGAGGTTGTACTCCCAGTACGGCCACATGTGGGTGCCCCAGGGCTGGATGTTGTAGGTGACGTTCACGCCAGTGGCGTCCGCGGCCTGCTTGAACTTCTCGTCGTCGCCCTTGATGATGCCTTCGAGGAAGCCAGCCGAGAAGCTGTTGATGGGGCCGTAGTTCGCGTGCTTCGCGTAGTCGTCGTCCCAGGGGCCCTTGTCGCCGTTGCCCCAGGAGAGGTACAGCGAGGTGTTGCGGAGCTTGTCGAGCTGCGCGACCGGGTCGTTGGCTTTCCAGGTGTCGTTGTAGCCGGGTCCCCACATGCTGTCACAGCTGAAGCCCTGCTCCGACCACATCGAAATGCAGATCTGGCCTCGGCTGCCGTCGTCGAGGTTCATGTAGCCCGAGTACGCGGCGGCGAACTTGTACTTGTCCGGGTAGTTCGCGGCCAAGATGAACGCGGACGAGCCCGCCATGGACAGACCGGCGATCGCGTTGCCGTTGGGGTCCAGGCCCTGCGAGGCCATCCACGCCGGGAGGGTCTTGCCGATGAAGGTGGCCCACATGTACCGGTAGGGCTGGTTGTTGCCCTGGCTCGGCTGCTGCCAGTCGGTGTAGAAGCTGGCGTTGCCGCCGACCGGCTCGATCACGTTGACGCCGTGGTCCGCCAACAGGTGCGCGTTGGTCTCGTGCTCCCAACCGGAGACGTCGTTGGTGGCGCGCAGGCCGTCGAGCAGCACCACGGACTTCTTCGAACCGTTGGTCGCCCGCCACACGCGGAGCTTCACGTCCGGCATCTCGGGGGTCGGGACGTAGTACTCCTGCACATGGGCGAGGGGGCCGGGGTCGTCAGCCGAGGACTGGACCGCGGGAATGGGGCCCGGGTCCTCCATGGCGCTCGCCTGCGGCGCGCTGGCGAAGCTGAATCCAAGAGCAGCGGCCATCACCCCCGCCGATATTTTCAGCACACCTGTGCGACGTTGCATACTTTTCCTTTCAATGTTCTTCCGCCGCGTGACCCGTCATTGCGCGCAACAGCGGCAATATTGCCAACCGTGGCGGCAGAACGGCAAACCCAGCGAACCTCTTCGCCGTGTCTTCGGATCCGCATGGGCCGCGAGCACCTGTTGGGCTGCGGCACCGCTCTCACGCGGCGAGGTACACGATACAGAGTATAGCCGCAAAAACCGTGGACAAAATCCGCAATTCTCAGGAGAGTCACAGCGGATCGTGACGACTCAGACACCCAAGGCCGACCGAATCCCCGGCAAAGCCTTCCACAACTCCGCTTTCCAATACGGCCATGAATGCGTGCCCTGCGGGGTGAAATCGAATCTCGCATGGACGCCCAGCTCCGCGAATCGGCGTTGCAGGGCCTGCGCTTCGGAGTTGGCCATTCCTTCGAGCATGTGCGCGTTGAGCGCGTCCAGGCCCGCGCTGCCCGCGTCGAGCGAGGTCGTCCCGCCGCCGCCGGCCGAGACGAACATGGACACCCCGCGCAGATCGTCGGCGCGCATCGTCGCGTCGTTCTGGACCCAGCGCGGGCTCCACGGCGGGCCCCACATGCTGTCGCTGTTGTAGCCGCCGTCCCCGAGCATGATCGCGCGGATGGACTCGCGCGCTCCGGGCGCGCTCACGTTCACGAACCCGGAGAACGATCCGGCGAAGGAGAAAAGCTCCCGGTGGTTGGCGGCGAGGATGAGGGAGGCCCCGCCTCCCATCGACGCGCCAGCGATGGCGTTGTGCTGCGGGTCAAGGCCGATCGAAGCGAGGAACCTGGGCAGCGTGACCGCGAGGAACGTCTCCCACAAATAGCGGTACGGCTGGTTGTTGAGGTTGCTTTTGGAGTCCCAATCGGTGTAGAAGCTCGCCCGGCCGCCGACCGGCTCGACGATGTTGATCCCGCTGAGCGCGATGTTCTCCGCGTCGGTGTTCTCCTCCCAACCGCTGCGGTTCGCGGAGGCGCTGAGGCTGTCGAGGAGGATGAGGGATTTTTTGCCGCCGCCGGCCGCGCGCCAGACGCGGACTTTCACGTCGGGCATCTCCGGGGTGGGCACCATGTATTCCACCGCCTCGGCGTGGGCCGAGGACGCGAAGAATTGCGGGAGCGCCACCGCGCCCAGCGCCAACGCGGGCAACACGACCCAGACCGGACCAGTCCGCAGCCCGGACACGACGAAACGGCTCCACTGGAGCCACACACTGCCGAGCCGGGTCACAGCTGAGCATAGTACCGTTCACACACACATTTCATCGGCGTTGGCGACCGTGGACGCGGTATGCTTTCCACGTCGTGACCCCACCGAATCTTTTCTGTAAGGCGCAAGAAACACTATGAGCGAGCCGACGTTGACCGAGAAGAGCCTGATCGCACCGTTGGCTCCGCTGCCCGAAGACCCCGAGTTGTATTTCGAGGAGTCCTGGCAGGCCGGGCTGGGGGATTTGGACGCAAACCGCCGGCCCCGGCTCGACTCGGTGGCCCGCTACCTCCAAGACCTCGGGCTCGACCATCTGGTCGAAACAGGTTTTGACGACATCCACCCCTACTGGGTCGTGCAGCGCACGGTGATCGAGGCGCACGCCCCGGCCCCGGACGTCATCCGCGAACGGTTGACCTTGCGCCGCTGGTGCTCGGGCATCGGCAAATTCTGGTGCAATGTGCGCATCCAAGTCGTCGGAGACAAAGGGTCGCACTTCGAGACCGAGGCTTTCTGGATCAACTTCAACAAGGAGACCAAGGGCCCGGCGCGCATGTGCGACGACTTCGTGGAGAAGTTCGGGCGGGCGACCGAGAACCATCATCTGCGGTGGAAGCCCGTCCTGGGGCAGGAGCCCTCCGCGAGCGCCGTCTTGTCCCCTTGGCAGTTGCGCGCCACCGACATCGACCAATTCCGGCACGTCAACAACGCGGCCTACTGGGAGGCGGTGGAAGACCTGCTCAGCGGCTCTGAACTGCTCGCCGGGCGGTACCGCGCGATCATCGAGTACATCTCCCCCGTCCAACCCGCCGAGCAGATTGTTTTGAGCTCCGCGGTCACCGACGAGGAGGCAGACATCTGGTTCCTCGTGGAGGGCAAAGCGAAAGCGGTGGCGAAAGTCATCAAACTCTAATCAGCCCCGGCCACGGAACAGCGCCGCCGCGCACAAGCGCCTGAAGCCCGTCAGGCCCGGGTGTTGAGCGCCTTGATCATGAGCTTGGTCGCGCTGTCGCATGAGTCGCCGCCGGACCCGAAGACCGGTTGCACCCACCAGCCGATAATGCCCTCGGTCTGCGATTTCGCGACCGAACCGCAGATCGACGCGTCGCCAGCCGGGTGGGCGATGATGCCTTTGGAGCCGTCGAAGTCCCGCCACTGGTTGTCGTATTTGAGGAAATCCAAGGTTTCTTTCTCCCGGTCCAGAGTCCCCGTCTCGAACCAATAAAAAGTCACCTCCAACGCGGACGAGCCGCCCATGACGTTCCACCGGCACACCGCGCCGTTGAACGTCTGGAACCTGGCCTTCATGCCGAGCACGTCGAGCATCTCTTTCTCGTTGATCAGCTCGCACTCGTGCATGAGGTTCTCGTACGGGTCGGCCTCTTGCTCGCGCACCGTGGTGTTCGTGGGGCCCGCCCCGCCCGACCCGGGTCCGCAACCGGTGGCCGCCGCGGCCACCAGCGCCAAAGCGGCTGCCAGTGCTCGGCGGCTCATTGCTTCGCCCGATCTATGGTCAGTTCTGCGAGCTGGCGCGTCCCTTCGCAGTCGTTTTGGCCGGAGCCGCGCCTGCCGAGCTCCACGGACCACTCGATGAAATCGTTGCCGAAGTCCGCGCCGAGCTCGCAGAGGTTCTGGTCTTGCTGGTGGATCAAAAAGCCAGGGTAGCCGCGGATCGTGATGCGCTGGACGTCGTCCCTGGTCTTGCCCTCCCACGACTCCTCACGCCCGATCGGGCTGCCCCGGTACCAGGTGAACGAAGCCTGCATGGAACCGGCCACGGTCCATTGGCAGGTCACCGAATTGCGGAATTGCACCCTGGCGCTCGCCGCCCCGAGCTTTTGGGCGACCTCTTGCGGCGTGAGCCCGGCGCATTCGGCGAACATCGGCCCGTTCGGCTTCGCCGGACCCGCCTGCCTGTCGCCGCCGGCAGGGGTTTTCGCACCGCCGCCGGCGCAACCGGCGAGGACCCCTGCGCAACCGGCGAGGAAAACCACGCCCGTGAAAAATGTCGGGAGCGCGCGCCAGCGGCGCTGGTGGAGTTCGTGCTGCTCGGCAATCATGTCTTCAGCATCGTACCCGGCCAGCCTGAGAGAGCTGAAGCCTAACCGAGGCAAATGCGCGACAACTTGTCCTCGGCGGTGTTGATCTTCTCTTTGGCCCCGTTCATCTGGTCCGGGGTCGCCCTGCCGCTGAGGATCTGCGACAGACCGTCCAAAGCGTCGACGTATTCGCCCACCGCGCTGCCGATGTCCGAATCCGGGTCCGCGTCTGCCGAACGCATCTGCGACTCGGCGTCCTTGAGCTCCTTCTGCAGCGCTTTCGCCTGGTCTTGTCCCGGCTGGCCGGCGTTCAACGCGTCGACGAAATCGTTCCACGCGGCGATGACCCCGATGTATCCGAGGATATGCTGCGAGCACACGACCTGTCTCGCCGCGGCGGCCCTGCTCGAAGAAGCTGACGCCGAGCTGACGGAGCTGCTCGAACTCGACGACAGGTACGACGTGAGCGCGGGCTGGTCCACGCTCCCCTTGCCTGCCACGACCTGCGTGCAACTCGCCAGCAGCACACCGGCGGACAAACACAGCCCGGCGACGCGCTTGTTGCCCAAACCCAAGAACCCTGCCATGCATGCAGCGTAACGCACTGGCGCCCTAGAGGCCAGATCACCGGTCCCGGCGCCCTGCCGCACAACGCCCGCAGGCCCCCGGCGAACCGGGGGCCTGCGGGTCGCAGAACTCAGCAGATCACTGGTATTCGCTGAAATCGTAGTCGTCCAACGGCACAGCGGGGCCGGAGTGGCTGTAGCGCGCAGCGCTGTAGTCCACGCCGTAATCCGCGTCGGAACCGTAGTAGCCTTCCGCGAAACTCGGCAGCGAGTACGCCGCAGCGCGCGCGGCCTCCGTCGGCTGGACCTCGATCTGGCGGTAACGGGCGACACCCGTGCCAGCCGGGATCAGCTTGCCGATGATGACGTTCTCCTTCAAGCCGATGAGCTTGTCGGAGCGGGTGTTGATCGCAGCGTCCGTGAGCACGCGGGTGGTCTCCTGGAAGGAGGCCGCCGACAGCCACGAGTCGGTCGCGAGCGACGCCTTCGTGATGCCCATGAGCACCGGGCGGCCCGCCGCGGGCTCGCCGCCCTCGGCGACGATCCGACGGTTCTCGGCTTCGAACTCGCCGCGCTCGGTCAAGGAACCCGGCAGGAACTCCGAGGAGCCCGAGTCGATGATGGTGACCCTGCGCAGCATCTGCCGCACAATGACCTCGATGTGCTTGTCGTGGATGGACACGCCCTGGCTGCGGTACACCTCTTGGACCTCGTGGACCAAGTGGATCTGCACCTGGCGCGGGCCCATGACGCGCAGCACCTCGTGCGGGTCGGAGGACCCTTCGAGCAGCTGCTGGCCGACCTCGACGTGCGAGCCGTCCGCGAGGACGCTCTCCGAGCCGTCCTCGCCGCGCAGGACCTTCAACCGCTGCCGCTTGGAGAGCTTGTCGTACACAACCTCTTCGCCGCCGTCGTCGGGGATGATCGTGATCCGGTAGAACCGGTCGTCGTCCTCCAAGCGGATGCGGCCGGAGACCTCGGCGATCGGGGCCTTGGCCTTGGGCACACGCGCCTCGAACAGCTCCTGGACACGGGGCAGACCGCCGGTGATGTCCTCACCGACACCACCTTGGTGGATGGTGCGCATGGTCAGCTGCGTGCCCGGCTCGCCGATGGACTGGGCGGCGACGATGCCGACGGCCTCGCCGATGTCCACCAGTTTGCCGGTCGCCATCGAGCGGCCGTAGCACTTCGCGCACACGCCGTTGCTCGTGGTGCAGGTCAGGACCGAACGGACCTTGATCTGCGAGATCCCGGCGCCAATGAGCTCGTCGATGGTGGCGTCGCGGACGTCGGAGCCCCGGTCGACGATCACGTTGCCCTTCGCGTCGGTGACGTCCGAAGCCAAGGTCCGGGCGTAGGCGCTGGTCTCGACGTGCGGGTCGCGGATCAGCGAGCCGTCGGGGCCCTTGGTCGCGATAGCCACGTTGATGCCGCGCTCCGTGCCGCAGTCGGACTCGACCACGATCACGTCCTGCGACACGTCCACCAGGCGACGGGTCAGATAACCCGAGTCAGCGGTGCGCAGCGCGGTGTCCGCGAGGCCTTTGCGGGCGCCGTGGGTGTTGATGAAGTACTCCAACACCGTCAGGCCCTCTCGGAAGGAGGACTTGATCGGACGCGGGATGAACTCGCCCTTCGGGTTCGTCACCAGGCCCTTCATGCCTGCGAGGGTGCGGGTCTGGGTCATGTTGCCGGTCGCGCCGGACTTCACGATCATGATGATCGGGTTGTCGTCCGGGTAGTGCGACTCCAGCGCGGCCCCGACCTCTTCGGTGGCCTGCTTCCAGATCTCGACCAGACCGTCGCGACGCTCCTCCGAGGTGAGCGCGCCGCGCTGGAACTTGCGCTCCAGGCTGTCCGCGCGGCCCTCGTAGGTGTCGAGGATTTCGCGCTTGTTCGGCGGCACGAGCACGTCGGCCATCGACACGGTGACGCCGGAGCGGGTCGCCCAGTAGAAACCGGCGTCCTTGAGCTTGTCCACGGTCTGCGCGACCACGATCATCGGGTACCGCTCGGCGAGGTCGTTGATGATGACGGCCTGGCGCTTTTTGAGCATGACCTCGTCCACGAACGGGTAGTCCGAAGGCAGCAGCTCGTTGAACATGACCCGGCCGAGCGTCGTGTGCGCGGTCCACGCCTGGCCTCGGGTCCACCCCTCAGGGAACAGTTCGGCTTCGAGCTTGGCCGGCGGGCGTTGCTCGGTGAGCCGGATCTTGATCGGGGCCTGCACCGACAGCACGCCTCGGTCGAGGGCCATGATGGCCTCGGCCGGGCTCGTGTAGACGCCTTCCTCGTGGTGGTCCTTCTTCGCGGCGGTGAAGGCGCCCTTCGCGTCGTCCTTCTGCAAGGTCAGGGTGTACAGGCCCGTGACCATGTCCAGGCGGGGCATGGCGAGCGGGCGGCCCGAACCGGGGGAAAGGATGTTGTTCGAGGACAGCATGAGGATGCGGGCCTCGGCCTGCGCCTCCGCCGACAGCGGAAGGTGCACGGCCATCTGGTCGCCGTCGAAGTCGGCGTTGAAGGCCTCGCACACGAGCGGGTGCAGCTGGATGGCCTTGCCCTCCACGAGCTGCGGCTCGAAGGCCTGGATGCCGAGGCGGTGCAGCGTGGGCGCGCGGTTCAACAGGACCGGGTGGCCGGAGATGACCTCTTCGAGGACGTCCCACACCTGCGGGCGGTGCCGCTCGACCATGCGCTTGGCGGATTTCACGTTCTGCGCGTGGCTGAGGTCGACGAGCCGTTTCATCACGAACGGCTTGAACAGCTCCAGCGCCATCAGCTTCGGCAGACCGCACTGGTGCAGTTTGAGCTGCGGGCCGACCACGATGACCGAACGGCCGGAGTAGTCGACGCGCTTGCCGAGCAAGTTCTGGCGGAAACGGCCCTGCTTGCCCTTGAGGAGGTCGGACAGCGACTTGAGCGGACGGTTGCCCGGCCCGGTGACCGGACGGCCGCGGCGGCCGTTGTCGAAGAGCGCGTCCACAGACTCCTGCAACATGCGCTTCTCGTTGTTCACGATGATCTCCGGGGCGCCCAGCTCGATGAGCCGCTTGAGGCGGTTGTTCCGGTTGATCACGCGGCGGTACAGGTCGTTGAGGTCGCTGGTCGCGAAGCGGCCGCCGTCGAGCTGCACCATCGGGCGAAGCTCCGGCGGGATCACCGGCACGGCGTCGAGCACCATCCCGAGCGGGCTTTTGCCGGTGGCCTGGAACGCCGCGATGACCTTGAGCCGCTTGAGCGCGCGGAGCTTCTTCTGCCCCTTGCCCGAGCGGATGGTCTCGCGCAGGTTGTCGGCCTCCGCCTCGATGTCCAGGTTCTCGATCAGCGTCTTGATGGCCTCGGCGCCCATCGCGCCGGTGAAGTACTCGCCGTATCGGTCGGAGATCTCGTTGTACAGCATTTCGTCCACGATCATGTCGCGCGGGGAAAGCTTGACGAACGTGGTCCACACCTCGTCCAGGCGGTCGAGTTCGCGCTGCGCGCGCTCGCGGATGTGGCGCATCTCGCGCTCGCCCGCGTCGCGGACCTTCCGCTTGGCCTCGGCCTTCGCTCCCTCGCCCTCAAGCTCGGCGAGGTCGGCTTCGAGCTTCTGCGCGCGTTCTTCCAGGTCGACGTCGCGCTGGTCGGTGACGGACTTCTTCTCGACGGCCATCTCCGCCTCCAGAGTGGAGAGCTCGTTGTGGCGCATCTCGTTGTCCACGGAGGTGATGACGTACGCGGCGAAGTAGATGATCTTCTCAAGATCCTTCGGGGCGAGGTCGAGCAGGTAGCCGAGACGGCTCGGCACGCCCTTGAAGTACCAGATGTGGGTCACCGGCGCGGCGAGCTCGATGTGGCCCATGCGCTCGCGGCGCACTTTGGCCTTGGTGACCTCCACGCCGCAGCGCTCACAGATGATGCCTTTGAAGCGGACCCGCTTGTACTTGCCGCAGTAGCATTCCCAGTCCCTGGTCGGGCCGAAGATCTTCTCGCAGAAAAGGCCGTCCTTCTCGGGTTTGAGCGTGCGGTAGTTGATGGTCTCCGGCTTTTTCACCTCGCCGAAGGACCAACGGCGGATGTCCTCGGCCCCGGCGAGGCTGATCCGGAGCTCGTCGAAGTAGTTGACGTCGATCACGTTCCCTGTGCTTCCTGTCTAGTCAGTCTGACTGGTCTTGTCGTCTCGGAATATGCGCTGTGTTGATGTGACGGACTGATGCGGATCAACGGGCCAGGTCGTCGACAGTGGCCTGCTCGCGGCGGGAGAGGTTGATGCCGAGGGACGCGGCCGCGCGGTCCAATTCGTCGTCGTCGGTGTCGCGCATCTCGATCGCCGCGCCGTCCTTCGAGAGGACTTCGACGTTCAGGCAGAGCGACTGGAGCTCCTTGAGGAGGACCTTGAAGGACTCGGGGATGCCCGGCTCGGGGATGTTCTCGCCCTTGACGATGGCCTCGTACACCTTCACGCGGCCCACCACGTCGTCCGACTTGATGGTGAGCAGCTCCTGCAGGGTGTACGCGGCGCCGTAGGCCTGCATGGCCCAGCACTCCATCTCGCCGAACCGCTGGCCGCCGAACTGCGCCTTGCCGCCCAGCGGCTGCTGGGTGATCATCGAGTACGGGCCGGTGGAACGGGCGTGGATCTTGTCGTCCACCAAGTGGTGCAGCTTCAAGATGTACATGTAGCCCACCGCGACCGGATGCGGGAACGGCTCGCCGGAACGGCCGTCGAACAGGGTCGCTTTGCCGTCGGGGCCGACGAGCACTTCGCCGTCCCGGTTCGGGAGCGTCGACGCGAGGATGCCTTGCAGCTCCTCTTCTCGCGCCCCGTCGAAGACCGGTGTCGCGGCCCGCGAGTTCGGCGGGGCTTCCAGCGCGTCCTCCGGCAGGTTCTGCGCCCACTCGGGAAGCTCGCCCTTCTTGTCCGCTTCGACCTTCCAACCGGTCTTGGCGACCCAGCCGAGGTGCGCCTCGAGGATCTGGCCGATGTTCATACGACGCGGGACGCCGTGGCTGTTCAGGATGATGTCCACCGGGGTGCCGTCCGGCATGAACGGCATGTCCTCGATCGGGAGGATCTTGCCGATGACGCCCTTGTTGCCGTGCCGGCCGGCGAGCTTGTCGCCGTCCTGGATCTTGCGCTTCTGGGCGACGTAGACGCGGACCAGCTCGTTCACGCCCGGGGGCAGCTCGTCGTCGTCCTCGCGGCTGAACACGCGGATGCCGATGACCTTGCCGGACTCGCCGTGCGGGACCTTCAGGGACGTGTCGCGGACCTCGCGGGCCTTCTCGCCGAAGATGGCGCGCAGCAGGCGCTCCTCCGGGGTCAGCTCGGTCTCGCCCTTCGGGGTGACCTTGCCGACCAGCACGTCGCCGTCGCGGACCTCCGCGCCGATGCGGATGATGCCGCGCTCGTCAAGGTCGGCGAGGACCTCGTCGGAGACGTTCGGGATGTCCCTGGTGATCTCCTCGGCGCCCAGCTTGGTGTCGCGGGCGTCGATCTCGTACTCCTCGATGTGGATCGAGGTGAGCACGTCCTCTTCCACGAGGCGCTGCGACAGAATGATCGCGTCCTCGTAGTTGTGGCCTTCCCACGGCATGACCGCGACGAGCAGGTTCTTGCCCAGGGCCATTTCGCCGTTCTCGGTGCAGTGCCCGTCGGCGAGCACTTGGCCGGTCTCGACCCGCTGCCCCTCGTCCACGATCGGACGCTGGTTCGCGCAGGTGCCGTGGTTGGACCGGGCGAACTTGCGCAGGCGGTGGGTCTTGCGCGAGCCGTCGTCGGCGAGCACCGTGATGTAGTCGGCGGAGACTTCCTCGACCACGCCGGTCTTGTCCGTGACGATGACGTCGCCCGCGTCGATGGCGGCGCGCAGCTCCATGCCGGTGCCGACGAACGGGGACTCGCTGCGGATCAGCGGCACGGCCTGGCGCTGCATGTTCGCGCCCATGAGCGCGCGGTTCGCGTCGTCGTGCTCCAGGAACGGGATCATCGCGGTCGCGACCGAGACCATCTGCCGGGGCGAGACGTCCATGTAGTCGACCTGGTCGGAGCCGATGTACTCGACCTCGCCGCCCTTGCGGCGGACCAGGACGCGCTCCTCGAGGAACTTGCCGTTCTCGTCGAGCGGCGAGTTCGCCTGCGCCACGACGTAGCGGTCCTCCTCGTCGGCGGTGAGGTAGTGGATGTCGTCGGTGACCTTGCCGCCGACGACCTTGCGGTACGGGGTCTCGATGAAACCGAACGGGTTCACTCTTGCGAAGACCGAGAGCGAGCCGATGAGGCCGATGTTCGGGCCTTCCGGGGTCTCGATCGGGCACATGCGGCCGTAGTGGGACGGGTGCACGTCGCGGACTTCGAGGCCGGCGCGCTCGCGCGAGAGGCCGCCGGGGCCGAGCGCGGAGATACGGCGCTTGTGGGTCAGGCCCGACAACGGGTTGTTCTGGTCCATGAACTGCGAGAGCTGGCTGGTGCCGAAGAACTCTTTGATCGCGGCGACCACCGGGCGGATGTTGATCAGGGTCTGGGGCGTGATCGCCTCCACGTCCTGGGTGGTCATCCGCTCGCGGACCACGCGCTCCATGCGGGAGAGGCCCACGCGGATCTGGTTCTGGATCAGCTCGCCGACCGTGCGCAGGCGGCGGTTGCCGAAGTGGTCGATGTCGTCCACTTCGACCGGGACTTCCGTGCCGCCGGGCGGGGTCATCGTCTCCGGGATGCCCGGAGTGGCCTCGTGCAGGCGCACCAGGTATTCGATGGTGGCGGCGATGTCCTCGACGGTGAGCGTCGTGACGTGCGAGGGCACGACTTCCGACAGGCCGAGCTTCTTGCCCAGCTTGTACCGGCCGACTCGGGCGAGGTCGTAGCGCTTCTCCTGAAACAGGAGGTTGTCCAGCAACGCCTGCGCGCCTTCACGCGTGGGGGGCTCGCCGGGGCGCAGCTTGCGGAAGATGTCGAGCAGCGCCTCGTCCGTGCCCGCGATGTTGTCCTTCTCCAAGGTGGTCATCACGATCTCCGAGAAGCCGAACCGCTCCACGATCTGCTCGTTGGTCCACCCGAGGGCTTTGAGCAGCACGGTCACCGGCTGGCGGCGTTTGCGGTCCACGCGCACGCCGATGGTGTCGCGCTTGTCCACGTCGAACTCCAGCCACGCGCCCCTGCTGGGGATGACCTTCACCGAGTGGAGGGTCTTCTCCGTGGACTTGTCGATGCTGCTGTCGAAGTACACGCCGGGGCTGCGGACGACCTGGGACACCACGACGCGCTCGGTGCCGTTGATGATGAAGGTGCCTTTGTCGGTCATCATCGGGAAGTCGCCCATGAACACCGTCTGGCTCTTGATCTCGCCGGTGTTGTTGTTGATGAACTCGGCGGTGACGAACAGCGGGGCCGCGTACGTCATGTCCTTGTCCTTGCACTCCGCCTCGGAGGCCTTCACCTCGTCGAAGCGCGGCTCGGAGAAGGAGAGCGACATGGAGCCGGAGAAGTCCTCGATCGGGGAGATCTCGTTCAACACGTCCTCAAGGCCAGAGGTCGGCTTGCCTTGGCCGTTCAGATGCTGGCCGCGCTCCAGGGAACGTTCGCGCCACCACGGCGCGCCGATCAACCAAGCGAACGAGTCGGTCTGCACATCGAGCAGGCCTGGCACTTCAAGCGGTTCGCGGATCTTCGCGAACGAGACTCGACGTGGGGCTCCGGGGTGACCTGCCTTCGTTTGGCGCGAGACTGCCAAAATGAGTCCTTCCAGCACTATTGTGGCCTCGGGCCCCAAGCCCGACGCCGTTGCTTCATTCACTCAGCTTGCAACGCTGAATCAGTTTCCGGCGCGCTCCTCGTTGCCCCTGCCCATGCGACCGTGTTCCGGACCTGCCGAAGCCGCCATGCCGAAGTTCGGCATGGCCTGGGGACGACCCAACAGGGAAAACGGTTGATAGACGTGCATCATCGAGCGCAAGGCTTCAGAGTACCACAACACCGGGGCACTCCGCACCCCCCTCGGTGTGATTTGCGTCGTGGCGAAACAACCGCCCTGACGTTGGATCTAGCTTGCACCGTGATCGCCTCCGCGTCAAGCGACACGACTCATATCGTGCGTCACAATATTCGCGCCGTCTTGGACGGGGCCGCCGTACGGCTCGCTGTCCGCGGCCCCACCGAGTTGCCAACCCTGGATTGCGGACATGCGGTCACTGTGCGTGGCGACAGACCGCCCGCGTGGCGGATCAGTTTGGCGGTGGCGGTCGCCAAGCCTCGTTCAACTGGTACCTCAGCTGGGCCTCCGTCCGACGCGAGGACTCGTGGACCTCGTCGAT
>JGI2924J29684_1077608_pt1 | contig 19569 bp, 22 predicted proteins | sample BenlonsequencITS_FD_29684 | JGI IMG/M metagenome (IMG submission 29684)
GATATCCAGCAGGCTGAACGCCGAATGCTCATAGACGAGGCCATGCGGCATCTCTCATATGGCGAGAGAACCGCCGTCGTCCTGGTACATTTCATTGGATGTACGGAGGCCGAGGCCGCCGAGGCCGCCGGATGGAAACTGGGAAAGCTCAAATATCGCCTTAATCGGGCACGACATATACTTGCCCAGGCTATTAATAAGGAAGTAAAAGGAGGCGTTCAGGATGTCTGACATATTTCACAAAGCATTAACAGAAGATGCTGCACGGATCAATGTATCCCATAAGACATGGAAACAAGTCAAACAAAGCCGTGGACGCAAACGTAAAAAAGCGAACTGGAAACGTCGACTGCTTGCTTACGGAGCCTATGCTGCAATATTATTAATCATGGCGATTGGTATCTCTGGTTTCGTTTCACCGGTGATGGCCAAGGTATTGCAAAAGGTACCCATCATTGGCGAGTTATACTCGTTTACTAACATCCCTAAACTAAACCAGTACGCGTCGGAAGCTAACCCATCGGTAACTGACAAAGGAATTACCGTGTCTGTGCCAAAAGCCTATTACGATGGCAATCAGGTGATATTAATTTATGCTATTCAGGTGCCGGAAGGGTACGAACCGATTGATGTTTCACAAATAAACCTTACTGTGGCAAAAATTCTATTGAACGGTAAACCGCTTCCTATTGATGGTGCCACGGGGAAAGATTATTTGGTATTGCCAAATACGTACCGTGGTGATATCGTTTGGTACCTATCATCTGATCAGGTGTCCCGAAGCGGCATGCTGACGATTCCTATTTACCAGGTAGGTACAATAAAAGGAAATTGGACATTATCTGTTTCGGTTTCCAGTGAAGCGATAGATAATGCCATTGAAACATTTCATCCAAAGGATGCAAGCAAAACCCATGATGGGATTACAATCACTGTTAACAAAGTAAATAAAGGGCCGGTATATACAACCATTTCAATGCAAGTACGCCAGCCACTACAGATGAACAACAGACTCCCGATTTACATGCCTTTAAACGGTATGGAATTTACCGTTTATACATCAAGCCATAAACCACCCATTTACGAAGGGTTCACAGCTATAAATCCCCCGAAAGAAGTCGGAAATGAAGTAGTTTGGGACGATCTAATACTTCGATGTTTAACACCGCCAGATGATGTAAAGTCCATTATTGTTGAACCTGTTTTGGCGGTTATGTACGAAGAGGGTGTCACAGAAGGAAGCTGTCCAAACATACCACAACTGGCCATTACTGTGCCAATTAATTGAATATCCCTAAAATAACGCTTCCGACAATATTTGGATTAACTGGTTACTGCAGGAACCGTCAGATATGTTGAATTTTGTTGTGCATGCTTAATGATCTCGCGTGTTCCTTAAGTTATGGAAACGGCCCGCCCACTGCAAGTGAACGGGCCGCTTCTTGTGTTATCACGCAATTTACCCAAGATACGTATACAACATGTAGATAGTACCGGACCAAGAGGTTGAAGGATCAGCGTTGACAACGTATATTCTATAGTTTCCATCAACCAGATCCGTAAAAGTGGTGGACGGGTTGCTCGAAGTAACAATATGAGTGGGAGTATAATAAAGAGTTATGGAGTTTGGCCGCTCCTCTCCCTATGCTCTTAAGATGGACTTACATCGTAAGCCATATGCTAATAATAATTATATGAAAAGCGTGACACTATGCTCTTGAGATTTCTAAAACATCTACCCTTAATTTCACTGGGTTCGTCGGGTGGTAGGAACCTCAATTTGGGGGTAAACTGTCAAATTCGATTCTAAAAGTATAATAGAAAAAGTTGGTGGAAATTATAATAAAGCAGAAACAAAAAGGAGTGTTAAAAATAGTAGATTTAATGGATAAAGTCCAAAAAGTAGCTGATATGGGTAAGTCAACCAAGGAAAAACAAAGAATTATTAATGTAGTTGAAGTTTTTTATATTTGGGATGTTTTAGTCAGCAAGTTGGATGCCTTGGAAACCTTGCAGATTTTTGAACATATGATCGAAGATAATGATTTAATAATCATAAAAAATAAGGTCAAAGAAGGCCTTGTCGTAGGAATTGAAGATATGGAAGCATTAATGCGCGATTATGATTTGCCTTTTCCCATGAGACCGCCGGCAGATGTAAGTTCGACGGTTCATATAGAGTCTATTAGCGACAGGGACATTTTTCAAATGTTCTATGAAGTTATTGCTGCATTTTTTCCTATTCTCGGCATCGGCTTTATGCAAAGTACCACCCCTGACGTCAGAAAAGGCTTAAAAAATCACTTAATCTTGACTATTGAATTACAGGAAATGTTGGTTGAATACGGTAAATTAAAAGGCTTTTTGAATCAACCGCCTGTCTATCGTCCATAAAATTTAAAAAATGAGGTTGATATCATGAAGATATTCAAGTACATTGGAAAAATCTCTGAATTAGACAAGTCTCTCATGGATAAACAAGAAAATATAAATGTAAGTGAGGTTTATCATCTCTGGAATCATTTGATGCAGAGATATAACGTCATTCATGTTACCAATCTTTTAAACAGCTTCGTTAAAGATAATGATTTAAAGTTAGTTCTTAATTCCGGCAGCAAGACTCTTACTAAGCATATCAAGTTATTAGAAAAAGAGCTTTTGAACTATGGCATTCCTTTACCTAATAGGCCACCAAAAAATGTTCAAAAGACGGTAAATGCTGAGTTGATATCTGATAAACAGATTTACAGACGGATACTAAGAGGCATTCAAGCCTTTTTACCGGTTCATAACATGGCCTTTATTCACAGTACTTCACCGAAAATTAGGGATTTATTTATGTCTTTTATGGTCGAAGAAATGAAAATATATGATAAGTATCTCGAATACGGTAAAATCAAGGATTACTTAATTAAACCACCCGTCTACAGGCCTTAGTGATAATAAAAATGTACCGGAGGAAATTATCAAAACGGTTGAAGCTACTCGCTCAAACCGTCACAACCAAAGGAAAAAGCTGATCGGAATACCGGAAAAGATAACGGAAATCAGTACCCCATCTACGAGTGAACATACCGCCAACGAACCAAGTAACCCGGAAAATGCCGGTATAACCCAACAAACTGCTACTGGTAAAGACTTTGCCCAAAACCTTAATATACGATTTTTCCCTGACGAAGATGCCCTGATACTAAAGAAAACCGAGACCGCCGGACAAATCACTCCATATAACGATTTGCTGCTGCGCCGCCAGGCTCTGCAACTGTCACTGAGCCCGGGCTTTGATACTTTACTGTCACTGTCTGCGGTGCGCAACGTTCAGCCATTGGAATACCAGCAGCAGACGGTGCGCCATGTGCTGCGGCACCTGCGCGGGCGTGCTTTGCTATGCGACGAAGTGGGTTTGGGTAAAACCGTGGAAGCCGGACTGATTATGATGGAATACCTGCTCCGGGGCCTAATACGCTGGGTGCTGATACTTACACCTCCCACCCTGGTGGAGCAATGGCGTGAAGAAATGTATACCAAGTTTAACCTGGATTTTATAACCTATGACAGCGCCGCATTTAAATCAGAGCCCAATCCCTGGAGTACATTTCCTCACATCATCGCCTCTTTAGATACCGCTAAACGGGAAAATCACCGCCGGCAGGTATTGGAAGCGGAATATGATCTGGTTATCGTTGATGAGGCACACCACTTGAAAAATAGTCGCACCAAGGCTTACCAACTGGTCAGTCATCTCAAGAAAAAATATATTTTACTGCTTACAGCCACACCGGTGGAAAATGACCTGGGCGAACTGTTCAATTTAATTACCTTACTGCTGCCGGGACAGCTGGAAACAGCGGCCTCATTTAAACGCAAATATATCACCCGGGGCAACCCGCTGAAAGTAAAAAATTCCGTGGATTTAAAGCGGTTGGTACGTGAAGTGATGGTGCGCAACCGGCGCAGCGAAACCGGGGCCATCGCCTGCCAGCGCCGGGCTGAAGTGATTGAGGTAACCCTGTCTCTGGCGGAAAAAGCATTTTATCAACGTTTGACCACCTTTGTGCGGGGGTACTATACCCCGGGTGCCGATAAGCCCGCCGCGGGGGTAAACCGGTTTGTATTAAAAATGCTGCAGCGGGAGGCGGGCAGCAGCCTGGAGGCTCTTGTTACCACCCTGGACCGCATGTCTGCCAATCCTGAGCAACCGGCACCGCTGCGACGGGTTTTTAGTACACTGGCAGCCCAGGCCAGGGAGATTAAGGAGCGTTCCAAAGCCGACACATTGGTACGTCTGCTGGAGCAAATTAATGATCAAGTGGTGGTATTCACCAGTTTTCGGGAAACACAACGATCATTGTCCACTCTGCTGCGTGACCGGGGCTTTAAGATTGCTGAACTGCACGGAGATATGCGGCGTTTAGAAAAGGAAGAGCATGTACAGCTGTTCATGAGCGATGCCAGGGTGCTGGTAGCCACCGAAACAGGCAGCGAAGGGCGCAACCTGCAGTTTTGCCGCAACTTGATCAACTATGACCTGCCCTGGAACCCCATGCGCATTGAACAACGTATCGGACGGATTCACCGTCTGGGTCAGACCCGCAACGTGTATATATACAATCTTTCCGCGGCCGGGACCATCGAATCATATATTCTCGAGCTGCTGGACGCCAAGATTAATATGTTCCAACTAGTGGTGGGCGAGCTGGATATGATACTGGGCAACCTTAAAGAAAAGCGGGATTTCGAGGATATTGTCATGGATATCTGGTCCCGTTACGCTAACGAACAAGAGCTGAAACAACAAATGGACAACCTGGGTGAAGAACTGATCTCGGCCAGGGAACATTACCGGGTGGTCAAAGAGCTGGATGACCGCCTGCTGGGGGAGCTTTTGCCCGATGAATAACCAAAATAGGCTTGTTTTACAGGACTTTATGGAATCTCTTTTGAAACGATCCGGGGCGCTGGTGGAACAAACCGGCTATGGTTTGCTGGAGACAGTGCTGCCCGAAGAATTGTCGGCACATTTCAAGGATGACCACCTGCTGCTGGCCTTCGATTACGAAGTGGCGGGAGAAAACCCCGGCAGTACATTTGTCACTTATGGCAGCAGCCTGCTGGATAACGCTACTGATTTGGCCCTGGGTTACGGACACTATACCAGTTTGTTCCGGCCCCAAATCGGCGTCACCCCGCCCCGCAACCTGGAGCAGCGGGTAATGGCCGGCCTGGAATTTCTACGCTGCCGTCCGCCCCGTGTGATCCACCAGTGGATGGTGGATCATGTATTTTTTGAGTTTAACTTTCGCTGTATATTCCGATCCTTTGAAAAAACCGAAGCTCTGTTACCGGTGGTCATAGACGGTTACAGCGGCCTGCCCAAGCTGTCCTTCTCCGATTTATGGAAATATATAGTACCCGTTACCAAACCTGATTACCGTTTGCCCAAGGCGGATATGCTGCTGCTGCCCCAACTGCACCGGCGGGCCTGCCGGCAAGTTGAAATGCAGGTGCGGCAGCTGGCGGAACCGGTATGCCAGTCGGCAGCCGTTTTAAGGGAAAAGGAACTGGCTAAAATAAGCAGTTATTATGAGCAATCCGCCATTGAAATTGAGCGTAAAATAAGCGCCATAGACGATACGTTTAAAAAGAGCCGGCTGGAAAAACAATTGGCCGCCACTTTACGTGACCGCCAGCTGCGGGAGGAAGATGTTGCCACTCGCTATGCCGTGGAAGCGGAGGTGTGCCTGGACCACCTGGTAGCCTACCACCTGCCCTGCGTTCACATTAAGCTGGAGGTGCAGCACAAAAACAAGTCATATAATCAAATTGTTGTCTATAATCCTTACAGCAACGATATTGAAGACCCTGCCTGCCCCGTATGCGGCGAACCGGCCCGGCGACTAATACCAGGCGATGCCGGGCGGCTGATTTGTATCGCCCATGGAAGTGAATAGCCCGGCATCTAATGGGCTTTTGGAATTGGATACAGCGAAACCTATGACAGGATTATAAATGGTGATCAATGGTTACTTTTTTCAACATGTTAAAGCCACTTCTGTAGGCCCGCACTTTTTACAGCCTCTATTATTTTGCTTTTCCATTCCTAAAATTACTCCTTTATTACTAAGATGAATTTGCTAATATTATGTTGCATTTTCTTTAGGGATAGTGACAAATCAAAAAAATTATTTTGTTGGAACCTTTCCCCTGACCAAAACAGTCTTTTTAATAGAGGACCGGTCCGGGAGGTTGACAATTTGCATGAACGTAAATTTTTAGAACTGTTACACCAGGAAGAGGGAAAACTTTTTTACATTGCCTGGGGAATCCTAGGCCAGGAAAGCGATGCTTGGGATGTATTACAGCAAACGGTGGAGAAGGCATGGCGCAATCGTAACAAGCTTAAGGGAGGTAATTCTGCCTTCCCGGCCTGGATTCGCCGCATTCTGATCAATCAATGCTTAGATACACTGCGAATTAACAAAAAAACTATACCGGTTGAACCTTCGGATTTGGTTGAAATGCTATCTGGTGAAGTTATACCGGAAGGATCCGCCATCTGGGAAGTGGTCGCGTTGCTTGATCAGGAACACCGACAGGTGTTATTCATGCGCTACCTGGGCGATCTGGCATTGAAGGATATAGCTATGGAACTTCAAATACCCATCGGTACTGTAAAATCTCGGCTTAATAGAGCTTTAAAACGTTTGAAGGAAAAGTTGGAAGAAGATGAAGGGCCAAGGAGGGAACTCCATGAACTTCGATAATCTATCCCCGGAGCAGGAAAAAAACATCCGGGAAAAACTAAACAGCTGGGCAGCAGAGAATAAATTACCTGCGGTAAAATCACAGCGGTTGGAACAACTGGTGAGTGATCTTGCTCAAAAGGAAAAAAGAAATCAACGCTTCAAAATTCTGGGCAGTTTAGCTGCAGCCGCAGTAATCTTTATAACATTTATTACTATTTCACCCGGCATGCGCAGCTGGGCGGTGGAAAATTTATCGGTAGTAGGACGATATATCACCAACTGGTCCGGCATTGAAAAGGGGTGGCAATGGGCTGAAGAGCACGAAATGTTTCAAGAGATCCTGGCGGCCAAAACAGATCAAGGATACACCTTCCGGGTGCACCGTATACTGGCCGACCCGACTCAGACAACGATAATCTATACCGTGGAAGGTAACAATCCCACTAGTATTACGCGGGGATTTAGAGGACATGATATTCTTTTTAACGGTCGAACCTGGGCATCCGGCATGGGTGCCAGAGGAGATATCATGGACGGCGTATTCGTGGGCAGCATAGAGCTCAGTGATGGTTTACCGGAGGAAAGCGGTACTTTAAAACTTCAAGTACGTCAAATCGGTAATGTAAAAGGAAACTGGGATGTATCCTTTCCCGTCACCAGAGCCGCTTTAACCGAACTAACCCGTAGTGTGCCCGTCGATCAAAGCACAACAATACCCAATGGCACGCTTTTCATTGAAGAACTTATTCTGGTTCCTACACAGACGGTGGTTAAATTACGCTACAAAGGCGAAGAACACGCCCCGGATCTTACAATCCGAGAAGTTAGGTTAAGAACGCCCGGTAGCCTGGTGGAGCCCCGGGGCGCAGACGCTCACGGTACCAGGGTGGGTGATGTCTGGGAACAAACCTATGACCTTGAATTCCAGCGCCTGGACCCCGTACCACAGCAAGTAATACTTGAATTGGCGGGCCGGGTTTACCAAAAAGGCGAAACGCGACTACCTTTGAGCGGTGAACAATCAGCCGTTGCGCCTGACGGGCGCGAAGTGCGGATTATGAATTTACAGCAACACGGGCGCATAGAAGAGGCAACAATTAGTTATCTCATCGACGAAAAAAACCCCTGGCCCTTTTCAATCTCGGATTGGCAGGTTTTAGATGCGCAAGGAAAAATTCATCGCACAAGACCTAAAATGGAAAGTTCAGTAAGTATGGCGATTGGGAAACAGCCTGAAACCACCGGTGATGCAACCGAAAAAGAATATGTCTTAAAATTAAGCTGGGAGCTTCCGCGCGGCAGTAAAGCGGTAGCACTGGTCAATGCGGGTTACTGGGAGTACCGGGACAATTTGGGTTCTTTTACTATACAGATTTCCGTGGAATAGTTTAAACGAAAAGCTCTACCTGCGCCGTAAAAACCGATGCTTATGAACAACAAATCTATGAAAAGGAGGTATTTATTTTGTTGTTACAAAGGCTAATTATTGTAATTATGGGATCTTTGTGGTTACTATGGGTATTATTCACTAGGTATCGTTCTGATTGGACCGCATTAGAATGGGGAGCTATTGGTTTAGTAAGTATTTCTGTTTTATCCTCGGGATATGAGTTAATAAAAGAAAAAGGGATTAAAAAGAGGGAAGAATAACAAAATTTATTGAGAGTGGTATGAGAGAATAAGATTTTAAATGTGCCACTGTAAAGGCTTCTTAGGACTGGGATTTTTTATATATGCTATTCAGGGAGGTGGGCAAATGGGCTTCTATTGGGTAGGATTCATCTTCTGGCTATTGATTGGAGTTGCTCTGTTTTTATCTGTTTACGGACTATGGAAAAAATCTTGGCCGTTACTACTTATAAGTGGGATGGCTTTTTTACTACCAATGCTTTATTTTAGCGGTTTTGAGAATTGGTTTAGGTTATTCGCACTTGTACCTCTGATTCCCTTTGTACTGGCATATTACATAAAAAAAAGAGTCGGAGCTTAAAGATAAAAGACCTTATTTCTTGGGGTCTTTTATTATGCATTAACAGGAACATTTTGGGTAATTATTAAGTCTTTAATATAAATGGGTCGGTATTGTGTCCGTGGACTAATTGCCCGGCCCAATTTCCCTCAACGGAGTTACCGGTAAACGAGTTATACTTAATCAATGGTGCTCGTGAAGATTATTCGATCAATGCCCAAAACCAGGCCAAGACGTCTGATGAACGGAAGAAGGAGAAAAAATTGGGAACTTGGCAATATATAATTACGTCCATTAAATAACTGTTTTGTGCACCCATGGAGGAAAAATAATTTTTGAGGTAACCGAACTCTCGTATAAACCTGGCTGGTCGACGGAAAGCAAATGCCAAGATTATATGGAAAGATGTTGTTTAATATTTGCCGGTGTTCAAGGGTCGTTTTTCCCGGGCTAACCGGGTGGAAAGAAAGGTTTTTGGAAGGTGGATATGGTTGCCCGAATTAAAGGTTAAACAAGAAGCCCGGAAAAGGCCAAATAAAAAACGGCGGCTTGTCATTCAAGCAACCGCTATAGTTTTGTTATTTTCCCTGCTCGTATCGTTCGGCGTGTGCTGGTCCATCTCCCACCCGCGTCGTTATCCCGTAGACAAAACTCCCGCCGCGTTGGGCCTGGATTACCAGGATGTTACCTTTCCCAGCCGGGAAGATCATTTACAAATCAAGGGATGGCTGCTCCCCGCCGCAAACAGCGACCGGACTGTCATCATTGCCCATGGTTACCGCAACAACCGGCTGCAGGATGACGTGCCCGCCCTGTCCCTCGCCGAAGAACTGGTCAATGCCGGGTACCATGTATTAATGTTTGATTTCCGTAATTGCGGCGAATCGGACGGCAACATGACTTCCATCGGCCAGTATGAAGTACGGGATCTCCTGGGGGCAATTGACTTTGTGCGCAGTCACCCGGATATTGCGCACAGAATAGCGGTGCTTGGTTTTTCCATGGGGGCCGCTACGGCCATCCTGGCCGGCAGCCGGGAACCGGCGGTGGACGCGGTCATTGCCGACAGCCCTTTTGCCGACCTCAAACGGCACCTGGGGTCCAGGTCTTATCCTTTTCACACCTTGCTTCTGCCTGAGCTTTCGCTGCTTACAGGGATCAACCCCGAGCAAGTCAGCCCGGTAAGAGCGGTACAGAACTTATCACCCCGGGCACTTTTATTAATCCACGGGGATGCCGACAGGGATATTCCCGTGGCCAACAGCCGGGAAATTTTCCGAGCGGCCCGGGCGGCAGGAATCGAAGCCAACCTGTGGGTCGTGCCGGGAGCAGATCATCTAAAGTCCTATTTCAAAGCCCAAAAGGATTATTCCTCAAAGGTAATTGAGTTCCTGGATAATTCCCTTGAATAGTCTGTCTGTGGTCCAGGGAAGTATACTTAAATTAGCAATTCCCTAGTTACGTTCAGGCCATATCGATTGATCGTCTCAAAAACAGTTCCCTAGACCAGTGTATGGTACAGTATCCGGATCTCCAGGGTTATGAGTACCATGTCAAGGCTGAAAATGCCTGGTACGACTATTTGGAGAGGGACTAAACCAATTGGCTTATTAGATACAAGGGGGAATTTCGTCTATGCCGATGGAGCAAGAAGTGATGCCGCTTCTGATTACCGGTGTTGCTATGGTAATGATTTTTTCCTTGGTCATTATGTTTAGACAATGGAGAACCACTAAAAATAATGCTCACGCCTGGATAGTTGCACATTTAGTGATGTTATCCATTAGTATTTACCAGTGGTTAAAGTTAATAGGTACCCGTCAATTACCTCAAAACTCCATGCTTTCCGAAAATAACTCATTATTAATTGGAAGTGCAGCTGTCTACTGGGCAATCAGTATGGGTTTATTAGTGATAGGGATTTATAAACTTGGTAACAGGCAAAAATATTAAACTGATTTTGTTTATGAGGTTTTAGCCTATGACGATACAGCAAGGCAAATATTCGTCACCACAAATGCGTTCCAGGATACGTATGTCCATTGGCAGGTTTTACTTTACCTGGCGACGTTATCTCATATGGCTAATTAACCGGACAAAATATACCCGAACCAAGCAAAAGCAACCTCTACAATTCACTATTTATAATCATAAAACGCCGCTGCTGCGAGAATTGCGCAACGTGGACATGTGGCTTCAGCATAATAAAATAAAAAATCTGAGGATAGCTACAAAACGCCTTAATGGAATAATAATAAATCCGGGCGAAACATTATCATTTTGGAGAGTAGTTGGTAAGCCTTCTAAAATTAAAGGTTATGCAGAAGGTATGGTCTTGTATAATGGTACCTTTAGGCCAGAAGTGGGCGGTGGTCTGTGCCAGTTATCCAATTTAATATATTGGATGACTTTACATACCCCCCTTACAGTAACCGAGCGATGGAGACATAGTTACGATGTCTTCCCGGACTCAAAACGCACCCAGCCATTTGGTAGTGGGGCTACTGTAGCATATAACTATATTGACCTGCAAATAACCAATAATACTGATGAAATATATCAGCTTAATGTTTGGGTTGGTGACAAATATCTGCATGGTCAATGGTGCTGCAGCCAACCTGCAAAATTATATTACCACGTGTATGAAACCAACCATATCTTTACTCATGAACAGTGGGGAGGCCACATGCGTCATAATGTTCTAAGGCGTAAAGTTTTTGATACAAACGATAAGATAATCAGAGATGAATATATAACTGAAAACCATGCGGTTATGATGTATGCGCCTTTTTTGCCTGAAGGTAAAATAAAAAATTAGCTATGGGGCATGGTGCCAATAGATAGTCTTTTATCATGGGGGTGGTATCCAAATGAAGAGAATGCTTTATGCTCTGACATTTTCTTTATTACTTAACATTTTCTTAGGATTTACTTTATTTGAACAGTGGAAACAAAATGCAACCATAACTGATCAAGCCTTTAATAATTTTTACCATCACCTAAATGCTACTGGAATTTATCTTGACAAATATCTAGATGAAAAAGAACCTTCTTTATTAGCACGGGCACAAAACTCTGCTGATGCTGCGATGATAGAAGCAAATATTATAAGTAACCATTTTGATAAGAATAATAGTTTATCTACTTATATGAACGATTTTATGGGAAAAATCATGACTATAGATGCTAACGATTTTAACGATGAACAAATTAGTAATTATTTGCTGGATATTAATAGTTTGAAAGAAACTATCCTGTCTTCAGATAAAAAAATAATCCAAAAAGATAAAGGCACATTAAATGAATTCTTGGAGAAAGCTAGTAATATAGTACAAATAAATGATTAGATTGTTAGTTTTCATTTATTTGCTACATAGTGTATTTATCACGCCTGGTAGGTTTTAAGTTCAAAGCTGTAGAGATGTTAATAAGGCCAGGTATTGCCACTGTGATTATGTCGTTCTGTGTCCTGGTTATGTACCGCGTAGCACTTCAACAATGGGGAAGCAATACCTGGACTATATTGTTGGCGATATGCGCCGGAATGGTGATATATCCCTTGGTGCTGGTGGCGTTGGGAGGTATCAGGTCTGGTGACGTTCGTCGCCTGCCGGTAATCGGAACGTGGGCGGCTGACCTATTGGAAAGGTTAGGCCGCTGAGGTGTGGGATTTTTTCAATTTACGTTTTCTAAAAGAAAGGGAAAGCTTTGGTATGCAAAAGAAAAAAATAATTATTCTTTATGCACTTTCAATCTTACTTGCTCCAATATCGTACTGCTTATATAATTTTTTATTAAGTACCAATTATAATTATAGATACGAAGGGTACATTATTCATCCTGTTGGTGCTGTGATTTTTACTATTTCGCTTTCAATAATTCTTTTTGTTGTCAGCACATTGCTGTTGCTCCGAAGCCGATAAAATAATAACAAATAAACATTAAAAAAACTCCATTTTCTTAACACCCACCAAGGTACGTACAAGAACAATGGACCATAACGTGAGCAATAACAGGTAGCAGAGAAAACCATAGCCGTAAACAAATGATGAATGCAAAAAGGTAGCCACCAGATACGTAGCTCCGGTATATGCACCCAGAGGAAAGGTAAAAGCCCACCATGCCAAAGAAAACGGCAAATCATTATTTCTCAAATAGTAAGTAGTTAAACAAATAGCACAAATAATCCACCAGAAACCAAAACCCCACAAAAAAAGAGCAAGTATTTGCAAAACCGGTTCTACAAGTTGACCTAAAAAGGGCGTACTGGAGGCCGCCAGGTTTAAAAGGGCTATGGTGCCGACACCAATAGGACCCAGGTTAATCCAGACGGTAGGGACCAATTTACCGGGCAAAGGGGGACAGCAAAAGAAACGGTACAGGCATATCGCCTCCAACGCTATGAAAAGGAAGAAACCGCTACCCCAGGCTACATAGTTAAAAATAAGCATGATTAGCTGCCAGCTTTCCGGCCAGTAAGCAATCAATTTAGCTCCGGGAACAGGGATAACAATCAGTGCTACCGGCGGCATAAACCAGGCCGGGTTGATGTTTTCCAATTGCACTTCCCGGTTGGTAAAGTTCAAAAGCGGGATAACCACCGCACCCAACACGGATAATACCGCGCCCATAATCCAGATAATTTTAGCCATACCAATGGCCGGATGCGGGCCCAAACTATCCGTACCCACAATAAGCAGGTCAGCCGCTATTACCAGGCAGGCAATGGGCATGGTGGCATAAAACTGCCCGGTAAGCGGTTCCCTGAAATCCGCCAGTGCTTTTTTACTATGCCAAATAAATTTTAACACCCAGGGTACCACCAACAACCCAAATAAAAACATATTCAGTATCCAAACCGCGGTAGCCAGGCCCTTTAGCCAGGGAAAACCGGTACTGTAAAAATAACTGACAATAGCTAAAATACCTGTGCCCATAACGCTGGCAAACCATGATGGTGTAAAATTGGGTATTAATCCGTCAAAGTTTTTCATACCTATTTCCCCCCAGTTTTTAATAAAATAAAAAACTTTACAGCTTTATTGTAATACCAACCGCTGCAAAGTTCCTGTGTTTACTCAAGTTAAATCTGGACTTTTTTTGGTTGCTTGCGATATAAACTGGGAGGAAAGCCAGTGACCTTTTTGAACACCCGGCTAAAGTAATTACTGTCATCATAACCAATTAACTGGGAAATTTCACTTACCGTCAACGAAGAATTCAATAGTAATTGCTTTGCTTTTTCAATCCTTAGCTGAGTTAAATAATGTTTAAACGTATACCCTTTAACTTGTCTGAAGAGGTAAGAAAAGTAAGTTGGATTGATGTGGATAAAATCAGCTACATTTGTTAAAGTTATCGGGTGTTTATAATTGTTAATTATAAACTTTTCCGCATCATGAACTAATTTCTGCATTTTTGGTGATGATATCTCGCCATTACTAACTGGAGTATTTATCAGCTCATCGTTAATAATTTTTTCATCGCTCAGGTATTTATTTAGAAAAAAGAAAGAATTTTTTTTAGTTTCAAATTGTTCAGTCTCGGTTAGTGCAACGCCTATTTCAATGAAACAATTGCTGATGCTGTAAAGATATTCGGCCAACATGGAAATCTGTCTTCGGTTAAAAAGCGGCATTTCTTCATACAGGATCTGCAGTGTTTGAACATCTAAACCCAGATTAGATGTTCTTTGTAAAACATATGGCTTTGGTTTTTCGGTAATTTCACCAAAAGCTAAGGCACCCAAATATAATCCGGCCACGGTAACCGGCACCGAAGTTAAAGTTAACCCGGCGTGACATTCAAAAAAACTTGGTTGGTTATTACCTTGGCACGCAAAAACTACTTGCCTGGCTGAGCCACGGCACCTTTTGTTACCGCTATAGCTGCTTCGGATGTACCTGCAAAATGAGCACTGTGACCTACTATGAGTGGTGGCAATATATTTCCCACTATGATCAATGAACTTCAACCAAATTTTTTCCCGCTTTGATATATTATCCAACACAGGTTGTATAATTTTTTGAGTAAAAGAAACTAACCTTTCGTTCATGAAAACAACCCTTTTTGTCATGTGGTACAAAAGCCAAACTAATATAAATGACGATATTTTTGCCAGAGCTTATTCTTTTCATTATATCATTGTAGTGTATTAATAAGGTGGCCTGAAAACTTGTTCGTGCGTGCCAACGTTTCTAAGTTGAATAAGATCGGGCGCTAAAAACCGGAATGTTATTCTTAATGAACGCGTGGCGCTGGCTTCCCAAATGTCCTTTGTCCCTTTTACGCGCTTTACCCGTAAAGAAGGGTGTTTAGTGTTTTCAGTTAACATCCTGATCGCCTTTTCTACCGCCAATGCATGTTGATTGCTTAAACGATTAAATGATCGCTCAAACTTTTCCGTAGTAACAAAGCGCATTATTTGGAGGCCTGCTCTCTTTTGGCACGCAAAGAACGCATTAAATCATCCACATTGTCATAATGGTAAACCCTACCGGCTGTAATATCCTCATCGGCTTCTTTTTCAGCAGCCTGCCACTGAGGCGTCCAGTACCAGGATTGGTTATCATCCAATACACCGGTTTCCTCCAAACGCCGGGCCAGTTCAAATTTTTCCGCGGCTGATAGGTTCTTAATTGCCTCAATTAAGCGCTCAATACTTGTGGCCACGCCAATCACCTCAAGTTAATCTTATCTAAAACCCACCGGGAAATCAATAAATACTGAGCATATAGATAAATATTTTAAGCCTTAAAAAAAACTGACTTTACCAATGGTTAAAGGCATTGGCGATGTCGCGCTAATGAAGATTTAGGAGGTAAATAATGGATAAAGAGCAATTGCAGATATTGAGATTGCCCCTGATTGGGGTAAAAATGAATACCTTTACGAAAGACAGGAACTTTAAAGCTATTATAATGATTGGGAGTTACTTTATTCCAAAGAGTTTATATTTGATTGTAAATCAAGCAATATCCCCCACCAGCATGCTGTAAGAACAGTTTCATCATTGGTGCCATAATTAGTGTAACAAATAACCCTGGTACGGTCTCAAGCTCCTATAAAAGGTCTTTATTAGCGATCACCTCCATATCTTCTCCTTCCAGATTGTTAAGGTACAAAGCGTTACCTTTTATTAAACATATTTAACCCTTTCATAACCCTTTTTTCTTTTAAAGGATTTATACTTTAGATAACTTACGGTACCGGAAAGTCAGTCAAAAAAATGGAGTTAAGAAGGGGATACGCATATGAACTGGAAACTATTGACTACAGGATTGCTATTGTCAGGGAGCTTGTTAATCAGCGGCTGTTCCATGCTGCCGTCACCGGGGAGTACGATTATGGCACCCCGGCAGGCCAGTGCGCAAACCCAGGATAACGATCCACTAAAAACCGTGGTGCAAGAGTTTCTGCCCGCCGGAGCCAAGCTGGAAGAACCAAAAAATCCCGGCGGGGCCGGGGCCATCCAGCAACAGGATATGAATGGCGACGGTAAGGCCGAACTGCTGGCCACCTACCGTGTGGGGCAAAACCCCGGCCAATTGGGAGCGGTTCTGTTACAGGAAAAGCAAAACAAGTGGCAAAAAGTCTGGGAGCTAAACTATACGTTAGCATATGCCCTGGACCATGCCAGCTTTGCCGATATCACCGGGGACGGCCAGCCGGAACTTCTGCTGGGCTGGACGGTGGACGCCGAGAGCCTGGGCGGGGTGGGTAAACATAACGGCGTGGACATCTTCGCCTGGCAGGGCCACGATACAAGTAGCAAGGGCTGGCAGGGTGACGGTATAAGAGAGGGCGCGGACATAGACAAGTTTGAGCATTGGGAGGGAATCCTGGCCCGTCTTTCCGGCATTGGTTATGAGAAAATGGAAGTCCTCGCTCCAACTGACCAGGAGGATACCGGCAAACAGGCAGCCCTGGCCCTGTGGTACCATCTTGATTCCCGCGGAGAAAAAGTCTATAATTCTGATTCCGGGGAAGAACACTATTATCCCGGTTGTACAATATACCGCTGGGAAAAGTTTGGTTCGGATACTGGGTGGGCACGTGCCGAAGACCTTTATCCCGACTATTATAAGAAAGTCGTCGCTTTTTACCGGGAGAACGTCAAAGAAATGCCCGAAGATCCATATTACTGGTCTTACCTGGCCCGCGCACAGGTAAGGGCCAATCTACCCGAAGACGCCTTGAAATCCATCACTAAAGGTATAAAATCAGGCGATCCCGAGGACTCAAAACACTGGCTTACAGTGAAGGGAGAAGCCCTGAACAAGTTGGGTAAATATGAGGAGGCCAGATCAACCTTAACCAATGCGATCCAAGAACTGGAGCAGGAAAACAGCAACTTAAGCATGGAATACTTTAATTTGGGGCAAAGCTATGCGGGCTTAAAGGAAACTGATAAGGCTAAAGCCGCTTACGAAAAATCATTGGAAATCATCAAAGAGGCCGAAAAACGGTACAACTACTCCGGCTACACTTCACAACAGCCTATGGTGCAACGCGCTTTAGAGAATTTGTAACTATTCAGTTTAAAATCGAAGGTCAAGAGTTTAAGACCATGGAACAAAATTCAAGGAATTTTAATCGGGCTTCAAGAATCTTCTACTTTGGACATTTGACTCAAAGCTTAAAAGAAATGCTGAATAGCTTCATTTATACAACTAGTTGATAAAAGTAGATTATATGTGGAAAACCTTGTGTTCAAAGCAGTTTTCTTTGTACACAGGTTTTCTGCGTTTTCATGAGCGAGGTGCAACAATGAAGGGGCGGGAAAGAATTCTCGTGGTGGAGGATGAAGATTCCATCCGCAAGTTTATTCTTATTAACCTGGAGAGAAATTCGTTCCAGGTTATGGAGGCCGTCAGCGGAGAAGCAGCCTTAGTCAAGGCAAAGACATTCCGCCCTCATCTGGTGGTGCTGGATATCATGCTGCCGGGTATGGACGGCTTTGAAGTTTGCCGCCGGCTGCGAGCCGAGTTTCCCGGCATAGCGGTGATTATGCTTACAGCCCGGGGACAGGATATGGATAAAGTGATGGGGCTGGAGCTGGGAGCGGACGATTACGTGGTGAAACCATTCAACCCTCTGGAATTGGCGGCCAGAATCCGGGCTGTTCTTAGGCGAATGCAAACAATTCAGCCGGATATCAGTCAAATTATACGCCAAAGCCCCTTCCGACTTGATGACAGCGCCCAGCTAATCTACAAAAACGAGCAGCAATTGGACCTGACCCCCCGGGAGTATTACCTAATGAAGATTTTCCTGGAAAATAAAAATCTGGCCTTAAGCCGGGACCGGCTGTTAAATCTGGCCTGGGGTGAAGATTTCTTCGGCGACCCCAAAACCGTTGACGTGCACATCAGGAGGTTGCGGGAAAAAATTGAGGACAACCCTTCCAAGCCGGTTTATATTATAACCGTTTGGGGGCTTGGTTACCGCTGGCGGGAGGAGAAACAAGTTGCAGAGCATTAAAAAAAGGTTGGTCGGCAGCTACCTGCTGGTGATTTTGCTTACGGTAATCATAATGGACACCTTGTTGTTGCTGGGAATTAGGCAATATTATTACGATAATGTGAAGGATATGCTTGAAAAACAAGCAGAGGTGGCAGGCAGTTTTTACGAGTGCTATTTATCCTATCAAGATCTGGAAGGTGAAGCAGGCGCTCTCTTGAAAAGTTACTCCTCAACCACTGCGGCACAGGTGCAGATTATAAACGCCGGGGGGATGGTGCTGGCCGATTCCCAGGGAGCACAGGCCGCGGGGAAGCTGCCTTTTGACGATATGCAAAGGGCCCTGGCGGGAGAATCGGGACACTGGCAGGGCAACCTGCCTATTACCGGCGAACCGGCCATGTCGGTGGCCTATCCCCTGAAATCCAACGGTGAAGTGGTGGGAGCAGTTCGCTTTATAACATCCCTCGCCGGTATACACGGGGTTATCAGGAACGCAGCTTTAATACTGATTGCTGTAGGGCTGTTGGTGGTGCTCCTGGTCACAACGGTAAGCGTGTTATTGTCCGCAACCATCACCGGACCGGTGGAGAGAATTACCCGGGTGGCTGAGGAAATGGCCGCAGGCCGGTTCAGTGCCCGGGCTATTAAAAAATATGATGACGAAGTGGGTAAGCTGGCTGATACGTTAAATTACATGGCGGAAGAAATTGTACGTTACGATCAATTGAAGAACCAATTTATTGCGTCCATCTCACACGAGCTGCGCACTCCGTTAACATCCATTAAAGGATGGGCGGTAACCCTTAGAACCGGGGGAGTAAAAAATATGGATGACATAAATGACGGACTAAACATTATTGAAAGAGAGAGTGACAGGTTAACCCTGCTGGTAGATGAACTGTTGGATTTCTCCAGACTGTCTGCAGGGAAAATTACACTGCAACTGGATACGGTTCACCTGCAGGAACTGTTGGACTCCATCGTAAAACAATTGAATCCAAGAGCCCGGCGGCAGAGAATTTGTCTGGTGTGTGAAACTACTAAGGATTTGCCGGTGATTAAAGCTGATCCTAACAGGTTAAAGCAAGTCGTCATCAATCTGCTGGATAATGCTTTAAAATTTACCCCTCCCGGGGGAACTGTCAAGATTAGCGCTCAGGCAGAGGAGGAGCAAGTCCAAATAAAGATAGCCGATACCGGAAACGGTATCCCTCACGCAGAGCTACCCAAAGTGAAACAAAAGTTTTACAAGGGAACATCGTCAGCGGGCAGCGGAATTGGTCTGTCCATTTGTGATGAAATTGTTAGACTGCACCGGGGGCAATTGTTTATTGATAGTGTACCAGAACAGGGGACGGAAGTTCGGGTTATTCTCCCCATATAACGTTT
>JGI2924J29684_1077607_pt1 | contig 19568 bp, 19 predicted proteins | sample BenlonsequencITS_FD_29684 | JGI IMG/M metagenome (IMG submission 29684)
CCCCTGGAAGAACACGGTCGTTCTGATCCCCGGTCCGTCATGAAGACTGAATCTTTGTATTTTGAAAATATTTACAACGTGTTTTTCTTGATCCAAAATGATTTCCACAATATATCTACTAGTAAAGTAAGTATTGATTTTACATCCTACACGCTTCGATCTATCGTCCAAGAAATGGAGGTCATAAATAGCCACGTATAGAAAACCGTATGGTCTAATGAACAATGCATTTTGCCACTATAATCTGTTCGACGCGCTGTTTACTAACAATTCCTACAGCGCAGAGATTTACCGTCATTCCAAGATGAATCCCGTCGATGCCGAAAGTCATGGCCCTTGGCTGAAATATCGGCATCAAAAAAACATAATGGAAATACCTTCACCCCTTTGGTACATGCTTTTACACATGCACCGCAGCAGCTTATGCATAATTGCTTATAATAGCGCCTACCCGGTGACTGGTTACTGAAAAAATAAATTGGGTAACCATTGTGAAAGCGCAGGTATAAATATAACTAATAATAGAGTAATAACCATTGAAGGCAAGTACTTGACACTTTCTCTGGTTACTGCTGATACAGGCAATTCCGCCACATCGGCCATAACAAATAGGCATATACCAAAGGGGGGGGTAATGATACCCGTCATCAATGCAACTACCATAACAACACCAAAATGTATAGGATCGATTCCCAAATTATTGATGATAGGCATCAGTATCGGAGTAACGAGTAATATGGCTGCAGTGGTGTCAAGAAAACATCCCGTTACAAACAATACTGCTGCAATTATCAATAAAGCCGCTGTCTGGCTGGAATTACAGATTGGCATTAAGAAATTGTATATAACTATTGACAACCCTTCCCGGGTAAGAATCCATGTGAAAAAACCAGCTGTAGCGATAATAAACATGAAAATTCCTGATGTCGTAACTGTATCTTTTAGCGTCTCTATTAAACTTTTCCAGGTGATCTCATGGTAAATTAGGCCTAAAATAAATCATAGTCAATTGCAATTACAGCTGCTTCAGTAGGGGTGACAATACCTAATGAAATACCACCTATGATTATTATCGGTGTAAGCATGGGAGGCAAAGCCTTAACGATAGACTTTGGTATTTCCTTTGCAGGTACTTTAATAACCGGCCAGCTTTTTCCATCCCCGAAATGAGCTCTTAGAGCGATAAAAATCATCAGGCTTCCAGCCATAAGAAGCCCCGGCAAAATACCTCCTAGAAAAAGACGCCCTATAGACATTCCTGCCGTCGCTCCCAGAACTACCATTGCAACACTAGGAGGAATTAATGGTCCCAGTACACTTGATGCTGCTGTGACCCCTGCTGAAAAATCTTTTTTAAATCCTGCTTTTGTCATCATCTTCATCTCAATTTGTCCAAGCCCCCCTGTATCACCTACAGCCGTACCTGACATGGAAGCGAAAAGCATACTGGTTATAACGTTGGAATGAGCCAATCCGCCTCGAAAACGTCCGACCAGGGCTATCGCAAGGTCAAATAACCGATTGGTTACTCCGGAACTATTCATCATACGTCCTGAGAGCAAAAAAGCAGGAAGTGCTATCAATACAAAGTTAAACAATGGTGAAGTCATGCTGTGTGGTATAAATTCAAGCGGCATTCCATTCATAAAAAGATACAGCATACCAGGGACCCCTAATGCAAATGCAACAGGCATTCCCGCAACGAGCAGAAGAAGAAACAATGCCACCATAATAAATATTGTAAACCCCATATGAAACAACCTTCTTTCACAAGATTTCTCGCATAATTGGTGATCTCAGCTGAAACCATCAATGCTTGATATATTAATGTTAATCTATGAAATTATTCTGATACCTTAATTCTTAAACTTTGGATTATCTCTATCAGTTCTACGACATAAACTACAGTCATATAAAATGAGACTATCAATATAGGCAGGTAAAAGTATACTCTTGGTATATCAAGCGCCACGCTGGCATGAGTATCCATTTGCGGCAGCAGGATAATCGAACCTAAAAATATCAATATCATTAAAAAAATAATCAAGATAACGGTACACATTTTAACTATATCTCTATGCTTAGGTGATAGCTTTCCCGTAATAAAATCTACCGAAACATGTCTTCTTTTTGCCGAGGCAACACCAGCACCTAAAAATGAAAGCCATATAAAAAGAAATGTACAAAGTTCTTCGGTCCAATCGAATGGGCTATTGAAAACATATCTACTAATAATTCCCGCTGTCATTACTAATATTATGGTACCCAGTACTAAAACCCCCGCAATCATTTGGATTTTTTCACCCAACATTACGAGACCTTTTAATGTTTTCAACATTGTTTTCACCACCTCGTCTATTTAATTGCTTGTATTCTGGCGTATAAACCTTCTGCCCATAAACCTGACTTTTCAAGTTCTTCTGCCTTTTGGGCAACCCTTTCTCTCATGGCAGTAACGTCGGACTCAATAAACTGGGTACCGTCGGCTTTCATTTTATCAAGATAATCGTTAAGCGACTCCTTGACTGATTCGGAATACCAGTCACCGGCTTCGTTGCTTGCGGCAAGCAGAATTTCCTGCTGGTCCTGACTAAGTGAGTTGTATCTTTTCTCATTAATCATTACCACAATATTATCTCGCTGGTGCTCTGTTACTGATATTAATTTCGAGGGTTCATAGAATTTCATGGTATACATGTTATCCATTGGAGCCTCGCAAGCATCAACAACTCCCTGCTTAAGAGCAAGATATGTCTCTCCCCATGCAATCTGAGTTGGTTTTGCTCCCAAGGCCGCTACTGATTCCAGATATCCCTTAATATCAGGAACTCTCACTTTTAACCCTGTAAAATCATCAAGCGTCCTGATTGGTTTTGTTGCTGCTACCGAGCGGGGAATTCTTACCCAATTATTCGCCAGCACCCGAATACCTTTTTCTTCACGAAATGTATCTTCAAACTCTTGCATAATATCACTGCTTAGATATTTGCGGTAATGATCCTCATCCCTAAATGTAAAGAACAGCGTTTCTACTTGTTTGTCGGGTACAAAAGTAGCCCCCCATGATCCGGAATCAATAAACATATCCTGTGAGCCCATACTAACGGCTTCAACCTGATTGATAGCAGCCCCAAGCTGACTGGCTGGGAAAACCTGTATTTCAATACTACCGCTACTTTTTTCCTTTGCAATATCGGCAAGCTTTTGCATTGCCTCCGTTGAGATATCGTCTACAGCCTGAATACCTCCACATTTTAAGACTACCTTGTTCGAAGTTTGTGATTTTTGACCGCAAGATACTAATGAAATAAGTACACAAAAAACAAGAATACTAACCAGAACCTTCACCAATGATTTCATCTTTTCCTCCTTTCATATTTTCTAGAAAATTTCATATGTTTTATAACATATGAATAATTCCCGTTTGCAATAAACATGAGCTTACCGCTCCTCCTTTGCCGCTTTCGACATTTCATATGCTACATCGATGCAAAGATCCTCCTGCCCTTCGGTGCATTTTCTCGCACCGACCTCGGCAATCACTTTTCGTGAATCGACGCCATATTTTTCGGCGGCTCTCTGGGCAAAAAGGCGGAAACTGGAATACACGCCGGCATAGCCCAGCATCAAACAGTCGCTTGTAAGGTCCATCGGTCTCGGCATCAGCGGTACGATCAGTTCATCGCCAATATTTAGTATTTCAAAAAGGTCAATTCCGGTCTCGATGGAAAGTCTATTAGCTGCCGCTACAAGAAGCTCAGTGGGGCAATTGCCGGCTCCAGCTCCGAAGCCCTTTAGACACGTATCGATATGTTCCGCTCCGCATTCTATTGCAACCAGCGAGTTGGCAAGGGCAAGCTGCAGATTATTATGTCCGTGAAATCCGATGGGCACGTTAAGCGCTTCCTTCATTGCCGTAAACCGTTCCCGGATCTGCCCCGGAAGCATGTATCCGGATCCATCAAAGAGATAAACGACATCAGCACCATACGACTCCATTAATTTTGCCTGTCTGACAGTTGCCTCCACATCCAGAACCTGCGCCTGAGTCAAAATCGCCCTGGTTTCAAAACCCATTTTTTTTGCCATTTCAATATGCTGCATGGCAATGTCGGCTTCCGTTATTTGTGTGGACACTCGAACTATTTGTACTCCACACCGTTTCGCCATTTCAAAGTTCTCTCTGGTGCCGATACCCGGAAGTACGATAATTGCAAGTTTCGCATGTTTGAGCACGGAAGCAGCGGCCGTCAGATATTCCTCATCGCTTGCATATCCGATACCGTATTGACAGGAGCTTCCCGAAAGGCCGTTACCATGTCCGACCTCAATGGCATCCACACCAGTTTTATCAAGTCTTCCGGCTATTTCAGCCACCTGATCAGGAGTGAACTGATGAGATAAAGCGTGTTGTCCGTCTCTAAGCGTATCATCAAGTATTTTGATTTTTACCATAATGACTGTTCCTTTTTCCTTTCACACTGATTCCTTCAGTTGCATTTCCGACAATAATTTTCCTGCAACCACATCTCCAACCGTCTGTGCAGCCGATGTCATAATGTCAAGGTTGCCTGCATACACCGGGAGGAAATCGCCCGCACCCTGCACCTGTACCATGACCATTATTCTCTCTCCGTCAAACTGTGGTGGCACTTTTAAGCGATAGCCCGGTATATAGTTCTGCAATTCGGAAATCATGTTATTCACCGATTCAGTAACTTCCCGTTCACTGTATTCCTTGCACATTGCATAAATTGTGCAGTTCATCATCATCGGTGGATCTGCGGGATTCAGGAGAATAATCGCCTTGCTGTTTTCGGCCTTCCCTAATTTGATGATGCCGTTTGCAGTAGTAGTAGTGAATTCGTCAATATTGACACGCGTTCCCGGACCTGCACTCTTGCTTGCCAATGTAGCCACGATTTCAGCGTAAGATGTTTTTGCAACCCTTGAGATTGCATAAACGATGGGTATGGTTGCCTGCCCTCCACAAGTTACCATGTTGACATTTAAGCCATGGATGTCCTGCGAAATTAGATGATCTAGATTAATAACCGGTATAACAAATTCTCCAACGGCAGCAGGAGTCAAGTCTATCGCTATTTTTCCCGCCTGCTTTAACAGGGGAGCATGCTTAAGGTGAGCACCGGCACTTGTTGCGTCAAACACAATCCGGATGTCTTTTTCTTGAAGAATGGCATCAATACTTCTTGCCGATGTTGTGACACCATGCTCCCTGGCAAGTTTCATTCCACTGGAATTTTTATCGATACCCGAGAACAGTTTCAGCTCCATATTGCTGCTACGTTTTCTGATCTTAAACATAAGGTCTGTACCAATATTGCCTGTACCCAATATTGCCACCTTTATTTTCTGCTTCATAAGACCCCTTCTTTTTGTGTTGGTAATTTATGTATTTCACTATACAACACATCCTATCCCAGTCAAGTTGCGAACTATGTACAAATATGACAAAGATTTATGTTATTTTTGTATTATTTGGACAATAGCAAGCTTGAAACGATTTATATCAATTAGCTCGTGTTTTTTGTTACGCCCGGTTCTGGGACCAACAAAAAAGAATAGGCAGGGCTTCCGTCACGGTAGCAAATTCGACCACAGGAGCAGGTTCATTTTATTCTTGACATACAGGTAACTCCAAGGATTATGCTAATCGCAGAATCTTTAGAGGTAAGGATGGAGTGATTAGCCATGAAGGAATTCAAATCTTATACGTGTATTTTGATAATTCTGATGATAACAGCCTTGCCGGCCTGCGGTACCGATAATATAGTTGGAAACAATTCAGGAACGGATAATACCATGAGATTACAAATCGGAGAAAAAATCTTGACAGCAACATTGGTAGAGAACTCTTCAACGCAAGCGTTGAAAGAGTGTCTTAAGGCAGGTCCTATTACAATTGATATGCGGGATTACGCAAACATTGAAAAGGTCGGTGGCTTGGGAACAAGTCTGCCAAGAAATGACAGACACATTACAGCTCAACCCGGCGAGTTGATATTGTATCAGGGAAACGCTTTTGTCATTTATTACAAACCGAACTCCTGGAATTTCACAAGACTCGGCAGAATTGACGATCTGACACAGGAAGAACTAATAGATATCCTCGGCGAAGGGGATGTGACAGTAACACTCTTTTTAGATTAGATCAGAAACAAAGACTCTGGGATATGGATATCCAGCACAGAAGCCTTACCCCAATGATCATGCTATACTACAGAAATCTTTTATGATATGGCTTTACCGTAATGAATGGAGTCTTGTATGATAGATAAAGATATAGCACAGCGGCTGATTAATAAGATTTCCCATCAATTTAAATATGATATTAATGTCATGGATGAAAAAGCGATAATTATTGCCAGTACCGACACCTCCCGCATCGGAGATTTTCATGAGGGTGCTTATAAAATCATACAAGAAAACAAGGCCGTTCATATTGCTACTGAAACAAAAGGTCTAATAGGTATAAAGCCTGGTGTCAGTATGCTAATTCGTATAAAACACAAAACCATGGGTGTGATAGGTATTTCCGGTGATCCAGAAACAGTTGAGCCAATTGCCGGTCTTACAAAACTCACATTTGAAACCATGATCGAACACGAGCTATATAAAAGAGCTCAATATCAAAGACTAAACAAGAATAAAAATTTTATAAATGCTCTGTTTTACGAGTCACCAATCAATATAAAAAAAATATGTAAATATGCCAAACAGGAAGATTATCAAGAGGATATTTATCGTCTACCTATGTTAGTTCGATTTGATTTTTTTGCAGATTTGAACTACATTCAAAGAACATATAAAAATAGGTTTATTAATTGCGATCAGGATATCATTTTTTCTCTGAATTCAAGTACTCTTGTGATTTATAAAGCCATGCCAAAAAGCAAGATCGAAAAATATAAGGATTTCGCGGCTTTTAGTAAATCGACAATCAGTGCCAACATCCTAAATACTTTGTTTCACGAACAAGAAAGTAAAAAAGAACTTCGATTCTATGTATCATTACCAACGCATTCATTTTGTGATTATGCAATAAATTTAAAATATCTTGAATGGATGGAATCTTATTTAGATACATACAGTGGCAATTCTTGCTGTTTTTTCACCGATTACATTTTTGAATATGTAATGGAACAAGTCGAATCTCAAAATTTAAACCCAGTGATCGACTTTTATGAGAATTTAATTAATCAGTCTTACATGGGATCAGATGTTTTTCATAAAATGATAGATGTGTTTTTTAATTGCAATATGAATATAGACGAATGTGCAGATCAGCTATTTCTACATAAAAACACCGTAAAAAACCGTTTAAATAAGGTAAAAATGATGACAGAAATAAATAATTTTAAAAATATTCGGGGATGTATTTTTCTCTTATTTCTTAGTTATCATTATAAAAATCGCAATAAAAGATAATAAGATTAAAGTTGATTTGGATCGCGTCAGAACATGTTCGCACTTTAGATACATTAAAAGGAGACGCCTTTGAAAGGATGTATCGATTTTGAAAATTTCCTCACCCTCTCAGAATGGAGTTTGTCATCACATCTATTCTCATTTCAGGTAAACACCTCGTATCTTTAATGTAACATATTTATGCAATCTTTTTTGGCAATATCAATACATATTTCTCAATCCATGTAGGAATAGGCAATGTAAATGTTGAAATAGACATTTCTTTCTCCCTCTAAATCAACTATGTTGAATTATAAAGCAGATGAATTGTCCTAAAGGAGGTTATAAGATGCGGAATCTAAAAGTAACAGCAGGACGGGATCAATTGGGAGATTTTGCGCCCCAGTTTGCCGAGCTGAATGATGATGTACTCTTTGGCCAAGTATGGTCCCGGGATAGTGAGCTTTCACACAGAGACAGAAGTTTAATTACACTTACAGCCCTGATGGCAAGCGGCATTTTGGATGAGTCTCTCAGTTTTCATTTGCAGAACGCTAAAAAGAATGGTGTCGGCAAGAACGAAATTGTAGAAGTTCTGACACATCTTGCGTTCTATGTGGGCTGGCCGAGGGCATGGGCCGTTTTCCGAATGGCAAAGGAAATCTGGAACGAATAGAAATCATTCCGCACGGTAAGGTTCTTTTATTTAATTCGAATTTAGTTCGAATATCTTAAGTTACCAAGGAGAGTTGATCATGAAGTATAGTAACAAGGAAGAATTTGAAAAAGTGAATATCTTTGGAACGGGTGTTCCCAACGAAAAGTTTGAAAAATATTTCATTGGAAATTCCTTTCTGAATTTTCTGGTAGAACCGGGCAAAACCCCCATTTTTCTGGCAAATGTAACGTTTGAACCGGGCTGTCGGAATAACTGGCATATCCATCAGGCTGAAAGTGGCGGGGGACAGATGCTGATCTGTACGGCAGGCGAAGGATGGTATCAGGAAGAGGGGAAAAAAGCAGTTAGCCTGAAGGAAGGTTCTATTGTAAATATTCCTGCAGGAGTAAAGCATTGGCACGGAGCAAAAGCGGACAGTTGGTTCAGCCATATTTCCGTGGAAATCCCGGGAGTTGCATGTAGTAACGAATGGTTAGAGCCGGTCAATGATGAAGAGTATAATAACCTATAAAACAGGAGATGATATGATGATTTTAAACGAAAATTTTACACTTTCTAATGGTGTTGAGATCCCGAAACTGGGACTCGGAACCTGGTTTATCAGTGACGATGATGTAGTGAAGGCTGTGAAAGACGCTGCCGAATTAGGCTACAGACATATTGATACAGCTCAAGCATATGGCAATGAAAGAGGTGTCGGAGAAGGTATACGGACTTGTGGTATAGACAGGAAAAAAATGTTCGTTACCACCAAGCTGGCTGCAGAAGTGAAATCATATGAAGAAGCGGTTGCATCTATTGACAAGTCACTAAAAACTTTGGGATTGGATTACATAGACATGATGATCATTCACAGTCCGAAACCTTGGGCGAAATTTCACGAAGACGACTCCTTTTCCGAAGGGAACAGGGAAGCATGGAGAGCCCTTGAAGAAGCCTATACAGCCGGAAAAATTCGTGCGATCGGGGTTTCCAACTTTCAGCAACAGGACCTGAAAAACATCCTTACGTTTTGCACAATACAACCTATGGTGAATCAAATTCTGGCACACATCAGCAATACCCCTAAAGAATTAATCGATTATTGCCAGGAAACGGGCATCCTCGTAGAAGCCTATTCACCGGTTGCCCACGGAGAATTGATGAAGAATCAGACTGTAACTGAAATGGCTAAAAAGTATGGGGTTTCTGTTCCCCAATTATCTATTCGTTACTGTCTTGAGCTTGGGCTCCTTCCATTACCGAAAACGGCAAATCCCGACCACATGAAAAACAATGCAGAGGTGGATTTTGCCATATCCAAGCAAGACTTAGAAGTATTGAAGAACTTGGAACAGATCAAAGATTATGGTGATGCCAGCGTGTTTCCTGTGTACGGCGGAAGATTATAATAATACGAAACACAAAACTATTTTATGCCGACCTTATTGGGTCGGTATAAAATTCTTATTTTAACTTGATAATCAATTATAACAGAAGTTGCACATTCCTGTCATTTACGTCCTAACATCAGTAATATCTCTTTAAAAAACAAAACATTAAAGATAAGATACTGTTGTGGAGATTCTGAAGTGTGATGAAAGCTTTACGGAGACATTAGTCGCCATCGGGAAAAAAACCTATTTTGATACGTTCGGCTCAATGAATACCGAAGAGACTATGAGGCGTTATTTAGAAGAGGCTTTTAATCCCGAACGGATCAGGCAAGAACTTAAAAATCCTATCTCACAATTCTACCTCTTATGCGAAAATCAAAAAACAGTAGCTTATTTTAAAATCAATTTTGCACCTGCTCAAACCGATATAAACGATCCGGAGTCACTAGAACTTGAACGTATTTATGTAATAAAAGGGTTCAAAGGTCGAGGCATAGGCCGCCTTATGATAGAAAAAACAGAGGAAATTGCTCGAAACGCTGGTTGCCGGTATATCTGGTTGGGAGTATGGGAAAAAAACAAATCGGCAATAGCCTTTTATAAGCGTAATGGATTTATTCGGTTTAATGAACACTTCTTTCGGATGGGTGATGAACTACAAAAGGATTATCTTTTAAGAAAAGATATAAACTGAAGCAGCCTTCTCTATTCAAAGTTAAATACTTTTTTGTAAAATCACATAGGATGAGGAAGTAAATTGAATGATTTCTTAATAAGAAAGATGGAAATTGCAGATATCGATGAAGTAGTAGATATTTGGTATGAAGCATCAATAGTGGCTCATAATTTCATCCCGAAAGATTTTTGGGACGCCAATAGAGCCGTGATGAAAAGCACGTATATGCCAATGTCAGAAGCATATGTATTCACCGAGGGAGAGCAAATTCTTGGATTTGTTGCACTAATAGACGAATATCTTGCTGCAATTTTTGTAAAACCGGAAAGGCAAGGGAGAGGCATTGGGAGTTCATTACTATCACATGTTAAAAACCTTCGGAATCATCTTCAATTGAAGGTATATGATAAAAACAAAAAAAGTATCAATTTCTATAGGAATAAGGGCTTTTCGGTCATATCAGAATCATTCGACAGCGATACGGGAGAACATGAGCTTATTATGGAATGGACAAAATGATGCGGCTTAATCTTCTGCATATTCTCAATGACGGATTTCTTGCCAGCCTTCCATTATTACTTCCCTTTATACAGAAAGATCTCGGCATTGAATTTAGTAAAATAGGATTGCTCACGGGTTTGCTTAATAGTGCGAGTGTTATTCTTGCCTTGCCGGCAGCTTCAATCGCAATGCGTTTTGGAGGATATAAGGTCCTGTTGATGTCTATGGTTTTGTATTCCTGCGCATTTATCATCACAGGATTATCTTCAGGATTTATGTTACTAACATGTGCCTTTATTTTAGCCAGCATTGGCTTCGGTCTATTTCATCCCATCAGTTTTGCACTTATTGCAAATAGCAGCGACCAGAACGATATAGGGAATAGGATGGGCAGTTTTACTGCAATGGGTGACATAGGAAGAGTAGGAATAGCTGCATGCGTTACAATCTTCGTCTCAATAGTTGATTGGCGTAATACCGCCTTTATGTATGGCGTTCTGCCCTTAGTAATGGCAATCCTGTCACTCATCTTCCTTTATAAAGTGGATTTTTCATCTTCTTTAGCCGAAAAAGCGAAAATACGTAAAATACATGGACTACACAAGAGTAAGGAATTCATTATTGCAATTCTGACTAGTTTTATTGATTCACTTGCAAGCTCATCGCTATTTGTTTTTCTACCATTTCTTTTTGTATATAGAGGAGCATCAACTGCAATATTGGGCTCCTTGTCCGGTGCTTTTTTTATAGGAAATATGATGGGGAAAATAATGATTGGGAAGATAACGGATCGAATTGGTTGCAAGAAAGTATTCATTATCTCAGAAATACTAATGTCGCTTTTGCTCATTTCCATCAGTATTGTTAAAGACATAATCATGATTTCGATTGTTTCAATAATGCTTGGAACAGTAACAAAAGGAACGGTGCCTATAATCAATACGTTAATAGCAAAGGCAGTACCTGATCGTAAACTAAATGAGAAAGCTTTCAGTATTGTTTCATTTGTAAGTGGAATTTCAGCCGTTATTGCTCCTTTGCTTCTGGGATTTTTAGCTCAAAAATATAATATCATTTTCGTTTTCCATATTAGTGCGCTTTTTGCCTTTATTGCTGTGCTTCCAATACTTATCACTACGTTATTCTTCAAAAAACATACATGTATTTCAGCATAAATGTTTGATGTCTATGTTGACATGATAGTAGATCTGCAATAAAATGAATGATTCATTTTATTGCAGGGAATTTCTCTTATGGAAAGAGTAAAACTGATACACGATGCCGCGGCAATGCTTTTTATTCGGCAAGGATATTCAAAAACGCAGATTAGCCATATTGCTGAAGCAATAGGAACATCAGTGGGGACTATATACCATGATTTCAAAGGCAAAAAGGAGATAAAAAACTTCATTCTCAAATGTGCAATTGACGACTCGTTCATGAATAGAAGCCTTGAAAGACCCATAGCAGAATCGATGTTCCAACATCTCGAAACCGAAATTCTTGAAAGCTTTCATGCAATCTCAGCGCGGTTTGCAAGCCATTTAGAAGATAGGGGTGAACACTACAGCTTTGAAGAATTGATCTCCGATGCATTTGATTTACTATCAAGCCATGCAATAGGCTGCCTATTCATCGAAAGGAATCAGGCTGATAGCGGCCGGCTCACAGAGTATTACAAGGATTATCGTAAAAGGTTCTTTCGCACCATGGCAGAATATCTCTCCATTTTTGTTGAGAAAAACGAAATCAGGCCGCTGCCTCATTTGGAATTGACGGCAACCATGATTATTGAAATCTTGACATGGTGGGCAATGGACAGCAGATACTCTTCTTTTGAGATTATTGAAGTTTCTCCAGAAGCAGCTAAAGAATTATGCATGGACAATATTATCACCGCATATAAACAGTAGAGGATCAACAGTATCGATTTATATTAATCTACAATTGAATGAATCATTCATTTTAACGAGGGTTTTGACATCATGGAACATAAAGATCGTGAATATTATCTGGATTGGTTACGAGTCATTGTAGTTGCTCTTTTAATTCCACATCATGCAGCAATTACCTTCTCTCACCTCGGAGATGCCTATATATATAGCGACCATCAGATACCGTCGCTTTATTATTTTATTCAGTCCAAATTTCTTAATTTATGGTTTATGCGATTACTCTTTCTTGTTTCAGGATTTTCTTCGTTCTATGCACTGAAAAAAAGGAATTTCAGAGAATACCTCTTAGAACGGGTAAAGAGACTTATGGTTCCATTATGTTTTGCCATTGCTTTTATTTGCCCCCCAACTGCCTATCTCATGGCAATAAAAACATATCATTTTGAAGGGAACATAATTGACTTTTATCCGGAGTTTTTTAAGGGCTTTGTAAATAGATATCTTGGTTGGGGGCATCTGTGGTTTCTGGCCTATCTTTTCGTTTTTTCCTTAATCTTGATAGTACTGCTTAAGATTCTGCAAAACAACATAGCCTATATAGAAAAAGCGAGCCGTTTTTTGTCCGAGCATATTTTATTTCCTATGATCGTTATTATCTTCCTTGAGGTACTACTCCGTCCTTTCTTTCCCGGACTTCAAAATCTATATTCAGACTGGGCAAATTTTTCGGTTTATCTAACCTTTTTCTTGTTAGGCTATCTCTTTGCTTTCAGAAAAACGAGTACTGCAACAATCCTCAAATATACACGCATGTTTGGAATTCTCTCTCTTACACTGACCATCGTATTCATCTATCTACATCATTGGTTCTTCATTTCCGAAAAACCTTTTCCCAGATATGGAACAATGCTTTTAGCCCTTATACAGGGAAGCGATGAGTATGTACTGGTTCTGTTTTTCATCGGTATGGCAAAGAGATATATACATAAAAGAAGTCCATTATTATTATACTTATCCCGAACTTCCTTTGCCCTTTACCTGTTCCATTATCTGATTCTCAGCGCAGTGATATACGGCTTGCTGCGAACAGGCTTACACCATTATGTCATATTTGTCATTTCAGTCCTTCTTACGTATGCAATTTTCTTTATTCTGTTTGAATCAGTGATAAAAAGAATTGGAATACTACGGTATGTTTGTGGAATAAAGAAAGCCACAGCGAACCATTAGAGAATATACCCGCTTTTACAAAAGCTCGGAACAACCAAGGGCACCGCATGAATGACGACCGTTTGGAGACAGTATCATGAATGCCGTTCATGAGAACAATCTTCAAAATATACATGATATTTCTGATTCGTTACCACAGCGAGAGGAACAAAATCTACATCATCTTTCTGAAAGCGCATATTGCTTATAGAAGCTGTCAGGACTCTATCATCCCCGGTAAGTTCGGGAAACGGAAGATACTCTTCTTGATCGGATAAAGCGGCAAGAATATAAGGTCCATATGCCATGCAGGCATATGGCTTTCCGTCGGGAACCGGAAGTTTACGAAAATGGTAAGGAGTGAGAATCTCTATCCGATCACCTTCTCTCCAATCACGATGTAGGTAGAAATATCCATCTTGGGCCATTTCTTCCACGGACTCTTGATTGTTAATTGTTACCTTGTATTCATCCTCTGCCCAGTGGGGTATACGAAAAGCTAAGTTCCTCCAGCCCGAAGAATGAATAAGAAAGATAAAAGTCCCAGCTGCATCTGATGCCGTGGTCTGCTCGATCCGAAAATTCTCCCATTCGACGGCAGATGGAATATAAAGGTTTATATAGAGGGTATCATGATTACAGGCATAAATATCTTGTACATACCGAAAACGGGTTTCAAGGCCCGAACCATGGCAGCAGGTATTTTCTTTCGTGTTGAATTCTTTATGGCCGCCTGGGCGAAGGGGCATAAAATACGTGGTACCTCCGTCTGATTTATGGCTGAATGAAGATAATATATGATTGTAGAGGACAGTTTCGTAGAAATCCATTTTTCGTCTTTCAGGCTCTAAGGCAAACAATTGTCCGGTCAATCGTAATATATTATAGCTGGCACAACTTTCCGCCGTCTTATCGGTAATATAGGTCATAATCTCATTGGGTTCATGAAACATTTCTGTTTCTCCAATACCACCGATACTATATACATGAGATGCGGTTACAATGTTCCAAAAATTTTTTGCAATATCGTAATATCTGCCAGATCCATCAGCTTCATAAAGTTCTACCGCACCCATAATCTGCGGTATATGCTGATTGGCGTGCATATCTTTTAAGGTGTCGATATTTTCCTGCATCGGATAAAACAGCTTTTCATTGTCGAAATAATAAGCCGTTTGCAGATACGTTTTCTTTTTTGTGAGAGTATAGAGTTTAACCATCACAGAAATCATTCCGCCAAATTCCCCGGCAATGTACATCGACCACATTTTATCAAGTTGGTTTCTTGAGAGGCGGGACAATCTTTCATACACCCAGTCTCCCATTTTGCAAAGGATATTCAACGCCAGACTACTGTCGGCCAAGCTGTAACAATCGTACAAACCTGACATGATCTTATCCAGTGTATAGTAAGGTGCCCAAATCGTTGGATATGGTGTATAGGTCTCCAACAGATCGAACTGCCTTTCAGAATAAGCGCTTAAAAAGCCTTTGCTACAACCTCTCTCTTCAAGGGCATTCTGACACTCCGACAGGGATTCGATCAGGTACACAATTTTATCCATGAGCTCTGTCTTTTTTGTTACACTCCAGCCTAAAGCCAAAGAGGAAAGATAATGGCCGGTAGTATGCCCCCGTAGATTGCAGCTGGGAGCATCCCAGCCTGTCATGGGCAGAGCCCCTCGGGTATCCACTCCTGCTGCAACCCGGAAATTGTAGAGCATCTGATCATCATCTGTATCAATAAGATGCTGTATCATCTTATCTTGTTCATCGCAAAATACGCTGCCCTCTTTTAGCATCACGCTTCCCGGGGACAGAGGCCAGACCTTCCGGCCTCTGTTTGCTTTTACATCAACCACATGTTCAGAAAGAAATTGTATCACGGCAGATGGTTTCAGGTTCGTCTCTTTTACAGTTCCGGTAAGGCGAATTGTTGTCGGTTCTTTGGGAGCTTCATAGTGATCCCATTGTACTGGTAATGTTGTTTTTAGCCCTGTGCTTTCTTCCGCTATTACGATCGGCGGAAGATCTATGTTATTCGGTAGAATGGCCGTTAGGTATATCGGATAGAGTTCGGTAATGACAGCATCCTTGGATTGTTCAATAACGGTCACCTGATACTCTTTCGTTGCCATTGCTCCTTCATATTCGGCCGTGACAACCAATGAAACAATACGGTTTCCTACTCCGCTGATCGGTCTGGTAACTTTTCCATCATGGCCGACAAAAAGCGTTTCCATTGATTTCCAACTAAATGTTGACCCTAATCTTCCCTTTTCCGGAAGAGCCAAGTCTGTATCTACCGTATGTAGATTGCCAAGATATATTTCTTCCAGATCTCGTTTCAGGATTTCCTTTTTCTCGTTATGATCAATATGGCTGTTCATTTGAAGTCTCACCTCTCTCACATTCTTTCGTGTTTATTTTTATAGATATTTTTAGGATTCATTTTACCGTTGAGTTTGAATCGATCATACGTTCTCCTCTATTCCCTTTTTATCCCTGGATCTTCCCGTTGTAAATCGATAAAAACAACAATTTATATAATTATATAAACCAGTATAATATAACGATATATAAAAAATATTACGGATATCGTGGATATCATGATAAAATAATACAAGAGCGAAGAGGAGACTGCTTGCCATGTATATCAACTTTACATGCCCGCCCATACCACATTTGATTGTCGGTGGGATTTCTGTTTATAGGAAGGGAGATAAGCACGAGAGACGTTCTATTCATAAGACATTTGATTTAATGTATGTGCACAAAGGGTGTCTTTATATGGATGAGGCCGGAAAAAGATTCGACATCCATGAAGGAGAATTTCTGATTCTGGCACCGGAACGTCTGCATTATGGCTATCAGTACTGCAGAGAAGATACGGTGTTTTACTGGGTGCATTTGTATACGGAAGGAGAGTACTCATACAGTAATGAACTGCTTCCTTATACGGCTACAAAGATGAACAAAAACAAATACTACCATAGGGATACGTTCATGATATCGTTGCCGCAATTTGGGACAATAGGTCATGATCGTCAAGACAAAATGAAAGGTTACCTTGAGAAAATTTCTCTGGTTAAAATCGATAGGTATAATCAACAAAAATTGTTTTTTGACTCTATTTCTTCCCAAATCAATTATCAAATTCTGTTCATGCAGATTCTTTCTATAATCTGTGAAGTATCGCCTTCTCCCGTAAAGAACGATATAGCAGAAGATATTCGTGAATATCTGGAGCAAGCCTATGCTGATCCTTTTAGCCTTACCCAATTATCTCATAGGTTTTCATTCCATCCACTGTACATTACCCGCTGTGTAAAACAGAAATATGGGCGTACACCATTACAGCTACTGGTGAAGATACGGATGGAAGAAGCCAAGAAACTGCTTCGAACTACGAATCTCAATGTTAATATTATCGGGCAGAAAGTAGGCTACGCTGATGCTGCTTATTTCTCGAAACAATTCAAGAAAATTACAGGCATGACAGCGAAAGAATACAGAACAAGCAAACAGGATTCTTCCATGGTATAAAACGGGATGTGTCGGATGAAAGCTGCTTTCACGGCAAATATTGTCGTTCCGGGCCTGTCAGCCTCCTTACGCACAAATCCGGCCCTGACCATTTACGCCGATTTCTATCCAGGAATTCATAATAAGATTCATAATAAAAAAACCGAGTGACAATACCATCGAAAAAAGCAATAATGGTTAAAACACGATCCGTATAATTAGATATATTCCACAGACAAAGGGAATATACATGCACGATATCGCAAAAATAATACTTGCAATAGAATATATTGAGGACCACCTAACCGAAAGGCTCGATTTGAAATCGATTGCCAGCGCAATTCATGTATCCCCATATCACCTTCATCGGACATTCACCCTGGCCACAGGAATGACTATTCATGACTACCTTAGGCGTCGTCGACTAACCGAAGCCGCAAAAATGCTTTGCCGCTCGGACATGCCAATCTTAGAGATCGCCCTTTTGTCCGGATACGAAAGCCAACAAGCCTTCAGCAGAATTTTTACATCACTGTATAAGTATCCTCCAAACACATTCAGAAAAAAGAAGCTCTTTTACCCCCTGCAGCTACGGTTCGATTTTAAAGCGGATTTCGATATGCTTAACAAAAAAGAAGTGAATACTCACCTGGATATTAGGTTTGCACAAGAGGCCGATATTCCGGCATGGATGGATCTTGTACGACTTGTAGTAGATGGATATCCCTTTCTTAATGAAGATGAATATATACAAGTAGTAAAGAAGAATATTGATAAGAAACAAGCATTAATGGTCAATGCCGGGAATATCGTTGTAGGCAACATGCTCCTTTCATATCAGTCGGGAAGCATCGACTTTTTAGGAGTACACCCGCTGTTCCGCAAGAGAACAGATCTTACGATGATACTTCTCGAGAAAGCAATAGATGCATTGCAAAACGGAAGAAAAGAAATCAGCATCACAACCTATCGAGAAGGAGACAAGGCAGATACTGGCTATAGGAAGGCCCTTCAAAGCTTCGGCTTTAGCGAATCGGAATTCCTGGTCGAGTTTGGGTACCCCACGCAAAAACTTTTATTTCATCAAAAATCTTCATAGGAAACACACCATGCATGCACAAGAAAGCTCTGACCATGATACGTATAATCCGCTATCTCGATACCATACGGTCGGCTCTCTTCTAAAGTTCTCTTTTCCGACTTTATGTATGATGGTATTCTCCGGGCTCTACACCATCGTTGATACAATATTCGTATCACGCCTTGTGAACACCGATGCCCTCTCTTCTATCAATATCGTAACTCCGATGATTAATATCATCGTCGGTTTGGGAGCCATGTTTGCAACGGGTGCTAGTGCAATTGTGGCTCGCAAACAGGGAGAAGGGAAGGATATTGAAGCAAGGAAAGATTTTACTCTGATCATCCTTACAGTTTTGGCTCTTGGTGTGATTATCGCCCTTGTTGGTCTATTCTTTCTTGAACCGATCATATATGCTCTCGGAGCCAATACTGTGCTTCTTCCTTATGCCAAAGAATATCTCTCACTATTATTTGTCTTTGCACCGGCCAACATGCTGCAGGTTCTTTTTTCAATCTTTCTTATTACGGCCGGAAATCCCGGGCTCGGCTTTATCTTAACGCTGTCGGCGGGACTTACAAACGCATGCTTTGATTTCATTTTTATGGGCCCGCTGCACATGGGAATACGCGGCGCTGCATTAGCGACAAGTATGGGCTACCTCATCCAAACAACAGGCGGAGTGATTTTTTTCCTGCGCAATAAAGGCAAGGCTCTTCATTTTGTTACACCACATATCGCTATACCGGTAATCACCGAAAGCCTTTCCAATGGACTATCAGAAATGGTGGGTCATCTCTCTTCGGCCGTAACGACGTTTTTGTTTAACAAAACGATGATGAAGCTTATAGGAGTGGATGGGGTTGCCGCCATAACTATCATTATCTACTCCCAATTTTTACTTTCTACTTTCTATATCGGATTCTCCATGGGAGTCGCACCCATTTTCAGTTACAATTACGGAAATCAGAATCATGTACACATGAAACGGATATTTAAAATCTGTATCTCTTTTATACTTTCCGTATCCGTGCTTGTTTTTTCTATCGCCATGATCGGAGGGCCATATCTTGCAGGAATTTTCACGCCGAAAGGTTCCGGGGTCTATTCGATCACCAAAGCCGGCTTTCTGATTGTCTCTTTTTCCTTTCTCTTCAGTGGCGTGAACATCTTTTCTTCTGCTCTTTTTACAGCCCTC
>JGI2924J29684_1077606_pt1 | contig 19550 bp, 19 predicted proteins | sample BenlonsequencITS_FD_29684 | JGI IMG/M metagenome (IMG submission 29684)
CAAGTCTACTCTGACTAGTGCGCTTTACTCCTGATCGAGAATCGTGATCGGTTTGGGCCAACTCTCAACTAGTCGGTCCACGCTTGGGACGGTACTAGGCGGTCTCTTGTGAGAGGGAGTGTCGACTGCCTCATCGGTGTCGTTCTCGAGTCGAGTCCCACCAAGTTCGACGTAGCTGGTCGGTCGACCGTGGCGATCGAGCAACGAGTAGCACGGGGCTGCAAGTTCGTCGGACCGAAGACGCGGTCCTCGAAAGAGAAACGAGACAGCTAGACGAGAGAGGCAGTGTCGTCGACGGGATTATCCTGGTTCCTTCTCGGCGAGTTGCAACCGTGCCGCTCGCTGACGGTTGATTGCCCCAACCAGGTCAGTGATCGCGACCGCGGCTTCCCGGAACGGTTCGGCGTCCGGTCCGGCGTCCGACTCGAGAGGGATCGTGCCGAGGTACGGACACGGGAGATCGTGGTCTGCGAGGTCGTAGTCGGACGTGGGTTCGGGACGCCGATCGCCGTCCGAGACGGTTCCGAGGGCACCGATCACCGTCGTCTCGGTCGACAGTGTCCGGACGGCGGTTCGAAGTGAGGTCGACTCCGTCCCGGCCGCTCCGACGGCGATCGTTCCCCGCGTCGGCACTCGTTCCAGGACGGTGTGTCGGACCGACTCGGACGAAGACGGCAGCGCCACGAGCAAGTAATCGAGACCCCCCCAGACGAGTCGGTTGCGAATCCGTGGGAGCAAAAGGTCGAGAACAGCGTCAGTTGCCGGTATCGTTCCGTCTCGCGGAAGGAGAGGGCCGAGCCGAACGACGGAGACGTTCTGGCTCGTAGCGGGGACTACGGGATCTCCCGAAAGATCCGGTGGATCGACTGCCTCGAGCCAGCCGTTAGATGCCGACTCGAGGCGAAAGTCGAAGACGCCGACGTGCGCGTCGAGTCCTGCAAGTGCCGTCGCCAGTGTTCCGGTAACGACACCCGGTTTGGCGTCGATAGCCGACGCCCCGATCGTGATCGTGTTTCTGACACCGGTCACGCCGTCGTGGGTCGAGTCGGCGTGGAGCCGTGGCGTCAGCCCCATTCCGCGACAGAGTGCCCGGATCTCGTCGCACATCTCTCGCTCGGTCGGGGAGAGGGGTGCGTTGAACGCAACCGAGACGACCGCAGTGTCTCCCTCGACGATGACATCGGTAACGAGCCCCAGCGAGACGACGTCGTCGTCCAGTTCCGGATCTTCGACCGCCCGAAGTCGCTCCCACAGTTGGTCTCGTGTCATCGTATCAGCCAGGACTGCACTCCCGTACTCTGTCCAGTTCTCGTCGGGCGAAAACTGTCGCTGCAATTCTCGCGTAATGAAATTTCGCCTGAACACGTTCAGGCGTTCCCACACGACAGGAACCGGCCTCCTTTTATACCGTCCTGTGTTTCCAAGCCACGGGTATGCCCGCCGAATCAGCGCGCTCGGCCGCACAAAAACCGGACACGACGCCACTTCGGGCGACACTCGCGGTCACTCCTGACGAGAACGCTACCTGCCCAGTCGTGTCGGCAACACCGAACGCGACGGCGATCAGACGGAGTATCTCCGCAAACGACGTCTGCCACAGCGAGGTAACGGTCGCCGAAAACGACGGCCACGAACGCCGGTACGTCACTGAGGAAATCCACGAGGCGTGTATCTGCGAGCAACTCTCTCAGTTCGATTGTGTTTTCGATGTCGAATGCATCCAGGACGGATCGCTACAGGTCTTTCTGGTTGTCAAAGATCGGTCACTCCTCAGCCACATCATCGACGCTCTCGAGATGCTCGATGCGACGGTTCGACTGCGCCGTCTCTCTCGTGTTCCGTCGGACGAGGAGACGACCCTCGAGATCGATACGGGCGACGTCACCGAGAAACAGCGCGAAGCAGTCGAACTCGCGGTCAAACGGGGTTATTATGGCCAGCCTCGCGAAGCGACACTCGAGGACCTGGCAGACGAACTCGAAATTTCGAAATCAGCCGTTTCACAGCGCCTCAACGCCGTCGAGAAGACGCTCATTCGGTCGTTTAGCCAACAGTAACGGGCATACGTCGAGTGTTCCCACCGAGTGGGCAATTGCCACCTGAACTTATTACTCGAATACCAATACAACATTGTCATGCCTTCAGGAGACGCCGACCACGACACTGGTTCGTCCGCGGCCACTCCTCTCCGGGCCCGGTTCTGGATCGAACCACATCACGAGGCGCGTTGTTCGGTCCTGGACGAATGTGAAGGCGGTCACGACGTCAGTCAGGATCTCCACTACCGAGACGAAGACTGTGGTGACGAGTTCGAATGTCGGTCGGAAGTCGTCGACAGAACCGCCGGAGAATCCAAATACCTCCGGGCCGACGTCGGTGAGCGGTGTATCTGTCCCGTCTTCCAGACCCACGACTGCATCGCATCGATCGAGACTGTCGACGAAGACGGGTTGTCGGTCGCTATCACGACGCCGTCGCGGACAGAACTCGAGAAGATCGTCACTGCACTGCGAAACACCGGCGCGTCGGTCCGTCTCGAGCGAATCACCGACTCCGCGCCGTCGTCGAGCGACGATCACGTCCTCGAGATCGCCACCGAGACTCTCACGGAGAAACAGCGTGAAGCTATCGTGACCGCCGTCGAATCGGGCTACTACGAACGGCCACGGGACGCAGACCTCGCCGATCTCGCGGACGAACTCGGCGTCTCCAGATCGGCAGTCTCACAGCGACTCGCTGCCGTCGAATCGAAACTAATAACATCGCTCGTTCAGGATTCTTCGTGTGCTCGCGGGAGTTGTAGTGGCTACTGAACTTCGTTCTAGCTATTGCTATATAAATAGATGCAGTATCGAGAGACAGCAACTTCATACTGGCTATTGAATGGGGTCGTATGAGCCCTGGGCGACGGATCGATCGAGACGGCACCGGTTCCATTCCGGACGAGCAACTGGCACAGCTCGAGGACGAAACCAGCCACCGTTGTGAAATTCACTATCAGTTCGGCTACGGCATCGCCGACCACCGGCCCGAACACGAGAGCTGGTTGTTCGAGTGGTGTCTCGAGTGCCTCGACCTCGAGGCCGTCAGCGACGTGGAAATCGATCGGTTCGAAGACGGCCGAACGATGCTCGTCACGATTCGAATCGAACTCTACGATGGCTGTTGCCCCATCCTCGAGGACGAGGAGTTCAAGGCGCTTCTCGACCGGTTAGAGGACTGGATCGGTCGATTCACGATCCGTTGTACCTCCTCCACCTGAGTGTCGTCCGTCGACGAATCGCCTGCTCGAGCGGGAGATCACTGTATCTGCTCCGACCTGCCAGCCGAGGGCGCGGATGCCGTTTTCACAGGGTTCATGCTCCTGCTGTAACTATCCGTTGCCGACCGCCATCCCGGCGCGATTGGTGTCGTTGGAGTGGGCCAGGTCGGTCTCTGGACTCATACGGTTTACTGTAAGTCATTTTCGGCACAACCGCGACCCGGGCGGCGGTTGCGCCGGTAAATCGGTACAGTAATCCGTATCAGACGGACGACTCCCATACGGATTGCTGTAACTAGTTACTGCCGATTGCCAGAACGGGGCCGGTGGTCGGCGATCGGCGGCAATCGACTACAGTAAACCGTCTCGGTCAGTGGTGGTGTAGTCGCGTCCCAAAGCGGTTGCACCGGGAATCGGGACAGCGATCCGTCTCACGGGCGGGGACCCTCGAGCCGTGCCGGGCAGTCGTTGTTCATGCCGGCCGGTGGGGCCGTGGTATCCTCCTTGGCGACCGTTCGCTGACTCGATGACGTCTGCGTACAGACGGCGCGGATTTACGATCACGCTATCGCTGCCGGCGAGTTCTGGACTACATACTAGTACGAACACTTTCAGTATTTTATACTATAAGCAATATGTTGGCTAGTTCGACAGCGTGCTATTGAACGCGGTACCTACGGTTTCCCGTTCGGACTCTGCCGCTCGAACCGTGGGCTTCGTCGGCGAGCGTTTTCCGGCTAGCTCCGATAGCAACTGCTGGAAACGGCAGTTAGATGCGAAAGCGCCGATCTCTGGGCCAGTACAACGTCTAAAGCGTTACCGACCTGGGCGGGTGCAGTCCGGCCACAGGTCGATCAGAAGCCGGCTTTCGGCCATCTGTTCGACCGTCTCACCCGGCTCTGCATTACTGATGGCTGCACCCGGCACCTAAATGATACTAAAAATATCTGTACTGAGAAAATATATAATTGCGTGATCTACTCGCCGCCGACCTCGTGCAGTTCCGGCCCAGTTGTACGCCTCTCACGGCCAGTAGTGGGCAACTCTCTCGAGGGTGGGTGCCTCGAGAGGGCATCGGTCCCTCGTCATCGAACGGAGTCTGGGGTCTTGCGGGATCGAGAAGGCCCAACTCGTCGAGGAATACAGGGGGTCGACGACCGCCCGGCTAGCCCGAACCAGACCTCGGTGTTGTCTGTCGATTCGCCGAACGAGCGGTTTCCCGTGACGTGTCCGCCTTCGATCGTCTCGGCTCTGATACGGTTTGCTGTCCGTCAGTTCCAGCGCGACCGCGAGTTCTCTGTAGTCGCGCCGGTACAGCGGGACAGCAGTCCATATAACTCCAGTCGCGCCGGCAAGACCAACTGCGCCCCGACGGGCTAGTGATTCGTCTTCCGCCTCCGAAGTATCTATACCGGAGCCATCCTAACCCTCGACCATGGAAACTGCCGTCGTCCTGCTGAACTTCGGAGAACCGTCCGAACCGGACCGCGACGTCGTCCTCGAGTACCTGACGCGTATCTTCTACGACAACGCCTCGCTCGAGGACGCCGAGTCGGAGGAAGCAGCACGGGAACGCTCCCGCGAGCTGGCAAAACGGCGTCTGCCGGGCCTGATGGAGGAGTACGAGGAGATCGGAGGCTCACCGCTGCAAGAGCAGGCGACTGCCCAGGCCGAGGCACTCGCGGAGACGCTCGACGATCGGGGACACGACGTCTCGGTCTACCACGCGATGCAGTTCATGGAACCACTGATCCCGGACGTTGCAAAACAGTTGGCCGAAGCAGAGTTCGAGTCGGTCCTTGCAGTTCCGATCTATCCGCTCTGTGGGCCCTCGACCAGCGTCGCTGCCATCGACGCGCTCGAGGCGGCGATCGACGACCTCGCGTACGATCCCGAGTTCGCGTCGATTACTGGCTGGCACCGCACGCCGACGTACAACCGTATCCGTGCCGAGGCAATCCGCGAGTTCGTCGCCGAGGAAGGAATCGACCTCGCCGACCCCGACACCGCCTTCGTCTTCTCGGCACACGGCACCCCGACGAAGTACCTCGAAGAGGGGAGTCGCTACGACGGGTACGTCGAAGGACACGCCGATGCGCTCGCCAACATTATCGGTCTCGAGGAGTACGAGATCGGCTACCAGAACCACGAGAACCGCGGCATCGAGTGGACCGAACCCGAGACCGAGGATGTCGTCGAAGAACTGGGTGGCGAGGCCGAGCGCGTCGTCGTCGAGCCGATGAGTTTCATGCACGAACAGTCCGAGACGCTGGTCGAACTCGACATTGACCTTGAGGAGGACGCTGACGCGGTCGGTCTCGATCTTTACCGGGTGCCGGTCCCACACGACGATCCACGGTTTCCTGGCCTGCTTGCCGACCTCGTCGAGCCGTTCCTCTCCGGGTTCGAACCCGACTACTATCAGCTTCGGCAGTGTCAGTGCCGGGACGAGCCAGGGACGTACTGTATGAACGCTGGCCTCCCGCCGCAGTAACGCCTACGCTACCTTTTTCGCCGTCTCGAAGAACGCCTCGACGTTCTCGACGGGTGTGTTCCGGTCGACGCCGTGGCCGAGGTTGAGGATGTGGCCGGCGTCGCCTGCCGCGTCGATGACGTCTCGCGTTCGTTCCCGAACCGTGTCGGAGTCACCGTACAGTAGTGCAGGGTCGAGGTTCCCCTGAATCGCCACGTCGCCGAGTTCCTCGCGAGCCGTCTCGAGGTCGACCGTCCAGTCGAGTCCGACGACGTCGGCTCCACTGTCTTCTAGCAGACCGAGGTTGCCGCCTACGTTGCGTGCGAACATAATAGTCGGGACGTCGACTGTCTCGAGGACCTCTCGATGGTAGGGCAACAGGAGCTCCCGGTAGTCGGTGGGCGAGAGCAAGCCGGCGTAGGTGTCGAACAACTGAATCGCGTCTGCCCCCGACTCGACCTGGAACTCGACGTACTCCACCAGTACGTCGGTAAAAGCCTCGAGCAACCGCTCGAACGCCTCGGGGTGTTCTGCACGAAGCCGTCGGACTTGCATAAACGAGCGAGAGGGCGTCCCTTCACAGACGTACGCCGCGAGCGTAAACGGGCCGCCGGCGAAGCCGAGGACTGCGGCCCGGTCGCCCAGTTCGGCCGAGAGTCGCTCGAGCAGGTCGCCGACGTACCACAGTTCGTCGCGGACGTCGCCCTGTTCGCGTTCGGTGTCTCCCGGCTCGTCGACCGGGTTCTCGACGACCGGGCCGACGCCGGACTCGAGGTGGTACGAAAAGTCAAGCGGCTCGAGTACCGTCAGAATGTCCGAGTACATGACGATTCCGTCGGGCTGGAACCGCTCCCAGGGCTGGAGGCTGATCTCGGCGGCGACTTCTGGGGTCGAGATGGCCTCGAGAAACGTGTAGTCTTCCCGCAGTTCGCGGTACTCGGGGAGATAGCGGCCGGCCTGGCGCATCATCCAGACGGGTGGCCGTTCGGTCGGTTCGCCCCGGGCCGCTTTTTCGAACAGCTCTTTCATACCGCCGCGTTGGCGAGGGGAGAGCCTAATAGTTGTGGAACCCCCGCCGATTCGGTCGGAGCTGTAGGCCACCGACACACCACTAACGGGCCATATGAAGGATATACTTTTATTAGGGAGTTACAGCGGTACATCTGTAAAATACAAGGCTTTTATGAAGATGGGCCATACATAGGACTGGCAGAGTCTACCAGGGGCGTGGGAACAGGACGGATGCTTTTTGAGAGTGGCCACGAACCCAGTGATATGGGCTCGTACGAGGGACGAACGATCGGATTCCTGCGGTGGGTGTTTCGCAGTTCCGTTCCCGGCTACCTCACTCTGATACTCGGTCTCGCATCGATCGGACTGGTGTTTGGCCACGCATCGAAGTCGATGTACGGCGTCAGTCATGGAATTAATCTCATCGCGTACTGGCACGTCCCGCTCGCGCTTGTCGGCGGTCTCGCGCTGACGGTGACGTTCGCAGGCTGTGTCCTCTATCTCGTGACCGGCACCCGATTTTGGGAACAGCTCGCACACGGCTCCGCCGAACTCGGGTTCGTCTTCGCAACGCTGACGTTGGTTACGGGCAGCGCGTGGGGTCGCGTCATCTGGAACACCTGGTGGGACTGGTCGGACATCCGTCTGGTCACGTTCCTGTTCGTCTGGTTCATCTACGCCGGATACCTGATCATCTACTCGAGCGGTGACAGAGGAGGCCGAGTCTCGCGACTCGCGTCGGTCTATGGCGTCGTCGGATTCATCACCGTCCCGATATCGTATGCGTCGACACGGCTGTGGACTGCCCGCCTCCACGCACCGTCGATGGGGAATCCAGACGCCGAAGCAGCCATCACAGCGTCTGTCCTGTTCGTCTCGCTGTTTGCGGTCCTGTTTCTCTACGTTTCCCTACTCGGCGTGAGAGTTCACCTGCACGAACTCACGACCCGAATCGACTCGCTGAAGAACCGCACGCGGACGGAAACGTACAAGCGGACGGAACGTCAGTGATCACACATGGATTACCTACTACTCTTCGCGTACGGCATCGTGTTCGGAGCAATCCTCGTCTACGTCCTCTATCTCCGCAATCGGCTTTCGGCGGTCGAGCAGCGACTCGAGGACGTGACGAACGAACCAGAATCGAACCGAGGAGACTGACCCAACTGCACCGGCCGGTCGGGCGACGCGGCCGGTCTTATTGTCGGCGAACGGTTCGTTGTGCCCAGCCGGTTGCTCCGTCGGGGTATGGGTCAGTTCGCTCTTCCGGCTGGACGGTTCCCTCGCCGTCGATCGTCCGCGCGTAGACGTCGTAGCTGTCTGGATCGTCCGCGCTGGGGTCGATCTCGTAGCGCCACTGGCGGGTCGTGTCGGGGTCCGGAAGTGGTTCGCTCAGCGTCGCCTCCTCCCAACTGTCGCCGCCGTCTATCGAGAGTTCGACTGCCTCGACGCCACGAGCGCCTGCGTACGCGTGACCGACGAGCTGAATACGGCCGTCGTCGGGGCGGTTTATCCGATCGACTTTCGTCACCGCGTTGACCGGCCCCATCCCGTTCCAGCCGCGTTCTTCCCAGTAACCGCCTGCTTCCTCGCCGACGATTTCGACGTCGGTGAGCCACTTGACGTGGAGTTTCCCCCATCGATCCGGAACGAGCAAGCGAACGGGGTAGCCGTGGCCGGCCGGAAGCTCCATCCCGTTCATTCCGAAAGCAAGCAGCGAGTCCGCGAGATCCTCGAGCGGGATCGAGTAAAAGTAGTCGTCGACACCGCGTACCATCGCGTACTCTCCGTCTTCTTGCACGCCCGCGTCTTCGAGCACGTCGCCCATCCGACAGCCGGTCCAGACCGCGGTGTCGAGTTGTTCGCCGTCGATACCGTCGCTCAGACAGCGGATCGCCTTATACTGGTTGATCGTCTCGTACCCCCTGATGTCGTCGTACTCGAGTTCGAGTTCTTCGTCGACGAGGCCGGTTACCGAGAGATTCCAGGCGTCGGCGTCGACTGTCGGTGGCGTCGGGTTAATGTCGACCCGGTAGAACTCGCCGATCTCGGAGATCAACGGTTTGATGCCGTCGGCGTCGATCCCGGCGTCGTTCGCCTCCGCGACGAGGTGTTCGGCTTCGCGTCTCGTCGCCTGTCCCTGGAGTTCGCGTTCGGATCGTCGAGTCTGGCTCCGGCGGACGAAGCCGAGCCCGTGTGCGACGACGTTGTACGCGGCGACGGCTCCGACGGCCTGGACAACCACACGCCGGTCGGAGCGCACGTCGCCGGTCGGCTCGTTCGATGTCAACGCGAGGTCGAACCCTGCGACGACGGCACCACCAACGATCGCCGGCAAAACGACCGCGCTAGCTGCTCCCACGACAGGATACGTTACGACGAAAACCAGTGCCACTGCGAGTACGGTGCCTGCGAGTTCCCGCGAAGACGGGCGGATGCTCGCACCCAGGCGATACCCCCCGACTGCCACGGCACCGACGACTACAGAGAGTATCGCACCCGAGAACAGCATGCTCAACTCGAGTGCGAGATCGCCGAGCACCTGGATGAACGTGGAGACGAACCAGCCGGGAAGCACCTCTAAAACGAGTCGATTGAACGACGAGACGAGGAACCGTTCGGAGGTCGCGTAGATGCCGAACGACGTCGCAACCGACGAGATTCCTGCTGCAAGCAGCGTTACGATGGCAACGAGACGTGTCTCTCTCATCGGTGTCTCACCCGGACCACTGGCCCGGTTCCAGTGCCGGAAACGCCTCCGGGGACAGTCGCCGACGTGTCGATCGCCTGTACCATAGGTAACGTTCGGGGAGTGGCATAATTAAAAACCGGTCTCGTTATCTCGAATCAGGAATTGTCGGCCAGTGATCGGCAACAAAAAGTCCGGAATACCGAATCAAAATTCAGCCCGACCCTTCTCGCGCCGCCACGGAACCGGAACGACTCGAGCGGTAAACAGAACTGATACGGTTTACGGCCACGAGTGTCCGTTCGTACGGTTCGTGGGATCTCTGCTCTCGCGTTTCACTGCCCGCGGTTCACGCCTACGCCAGACACTCGAACTCTGTCTCCCGTTCGATCGGGTGCCCGCTGGGCTTCAGGCGGACTGTCGCAAGTCAGCGCGACTGCCGGACGGATTGCGGTTGTGCCAGAAACCGGGGCAATCAGCCCCACACGGTTTACTGTAGTTGATTATCGGCGACTACCGGCTGCTGGCTCCGTGTTGTCGATCGGCAGTAACTAGTTACAGCAATCCGTCTCCGTAGTTGCTCTCGTTGCCGTCGTACTGTTCGTCGTCCGATTTCTCGGCGTCGGCGGTGTCGTGTGATTCGTGGTGGTCGAGCGTTTCGTTCGTGTCGGTCGCAGGGTGGTCCTCTGGATGTTCGCCCTCGTGGGCTCGAACCGTCAGGTCGTCGGCTGCGAGTTCCTCGCCGTCGAAGTGTCCTTCGGCGACGACGACTCGGCCATCGGACATCGTCTCGGGCATCTCGCCGTCGTAAGTCACCGGCTTTGTGTCGTTCCCGTCTGCAACGTCGAAGGTGATTGGGTCGCCGTCGTCGACGGCGACGGCCTGCCCTTCGAGTTTGACGACGGAGTCGTCGTGGTCGTCGGTTTCTGCCAGGTCGGTCGGAGTGACGAACTGGGTAGCAGACCCCATCGTCGTGGTCGCCAGCACCGCCAGCAGAACGACGATACCGACGCCACCGACCACTACCTTCACTTTCCGATCCATTATCTATCTTTTCTGACTGTCGTTACATCAAAGCTTCGCCAGTCGCGACGCAGTAGGAATACCGGGACACACGTCGTTACTACGTCTCGGGGACCGGACGGTATATTATGCTCCCAGCCGAACCCGGTGGTATGCGCGAGCCAGTCTCTCGACGACGCTTCTGTGTGACTGGAGCAGGAACGATGCTGGCCTCGGTCGGCCTCGCCGGCTGTCTCGAGGAGACCGACACCGAGACAGAACCGACGTCGTCCGATTCCGGTTCGGAGCCAACCCACTGGGACTGGGACGGATCGCTCCCCCTCGAGAGCGGCGTTCAGTATCACGACCCCAACTGTGGCTGCTGTGGGGAGTACGTCGACTATCTCGACGGTCACGGGCTGGACATCCGAGTCGAACACGTCGACGACCTCGGCACGGTCAAAACGGAACTGGGTGTCCCGGCAGACGTCCGAAGCTGTCACACGCTCGTGCTGGGCGAGGACGAGCCCGTTCTCGTCGAGGGGCACGTCCCTCTCGAGGCGGTCGAGTTGTTCCTTGCGGACGAGCCATCCGCCCGCGGTCTCGCCGCGCCGGGGATGCCACAGCACTCGCCCGGAATGGGGCCACGCGGCGACGAACCGTTGCGGATCTACGCGTTCGACGAGGACGGTGCCGAGGAGTACACGACGGTGTAGCCAACGCGGGGCGGGTCCAGAGATCAGTACAGCGCCGAGAGGAAGATCCGGTCGATCTCGAACAGCAAGGCGATGCCGGTCACGAGCAAGACGACGCCGACCGCACGCCGAACGACGTCCCGTCGGCCGAGCACGCCGAGATGGTCGGCGATCGATCGGCCCGCGATCTTGCCGCCGTAGGCGACGCCCAACAGCGGGAGCGCGAACCCGACGCCGTAGACGAACAGGAACGCCCCACTCTCTACGGCAGCCCCGGTCGTCGCCGCGTACGCGAGGACGGCACCGAGGACGGGCCCGACGCAGGGAAGCCAGATGACACCCAGCAACAACCCGAGTGAGAACGCCGACGCGAGCGGGTGGCGCTGCTCGTCGAACGCGCCGACGCGTTCGGAGGCGGTACTCGAGAGCCGCGAGGCGTACCGCGAGTAGGCTCGGTGCAGGTCGTCGTCGACCATCACCGCGCCGAAAGCGACGATCGCCAGGAACGCTGGCGCACGGAGGGTGTCGGGCGAGACGGACCCGAACGCGCCGACGAGGACGCCAAGTGCGGTAAAGGAAAGCAGACTTCCCGAGACGATCGCGACCGGACGAAGTCGGTGGCCGACGCTGCCAGACAGCAGCGGCGGAAGCAGAGGGAGACAACACGGCGTCAGAATCGTTGCTACACCCGCGAGGAGAACGACTGACAGCGTCGGAAGCTCCATCGATCGACAGTACGGAATTACAATGCTTAAGTCATGCGTCCGCCAACCGTCGGGCAATGGCTTTCGTCTCCGTCTCCGGCGTGACAAAGCGGTTCGGCACCCACGTCGGCGTCGACGACGTTTCCGTCGGCCTCGAGGGCGGTGAGACGGCCGTCCTCTTCGGGGCCAACGGCGCGGGGAAGACGACGCTCATCCGGATGCTCGCGTCGCTGTCCCGGCCGACGGAAGGGGAGATCGAGATCGGATCGGAACCGCTGGTCGGCGGCAACGCGGCGGTTCGCTCCCGGCTCGGCGTCGTCGCCCACGAGACGATGCTCTACGAGGAACTCACCGCCAGGGAAAATCTCCGGCTACACGCACGGCTGCACGGCGTCGACGCCGCCGTCTGTGACGACCTCCTCGAGACGGTCGGGCTCGCCGACCGCGGGGGCGAACGGGTCGCCGGCTTCTCACACGGCATGAGCAAACGCGTCTCGCTTGCGCGTGCGCTCGTCCACGATCCCGACCTCCTACTGTTCGACGAACCCTACACGGGTCTCGATCAGACCTCGCTGAAACGCGTCGCCGCAGTGCTCGAGGACCTCGAGGACCGGACCGTCCTCGCGGCGACCCACGACCTCGAGCGGGGCTACCGGCTGGCAGATCGGGTGCTGTTCATGAACGACGGTCGGCTCGTCGGCGACCTCGAGACGACGGTGTTCGACGACGCGGCGGAGGTGCTCGAAGAGTACGAACGGCGCTGTACGGGCGGAGAGCCACGAGCGGTGACGAGCGGGACGGCTGTCCCGACCCGATCGACTATCGGGCGAGCGGACGGCACCGAGGACAGAGAGACGGGAGAACGATGATCGGGGACTACCTTCGGGTCGTCTACGCGATCGCTCGCAAGGACCTGCTGGTCGAATCTCGCAGCAAGCAGACCACCAACGCCGCGGTCGTCTTCTCGTTGCTCATCATCGTCGTCTTCTCGTTCGTCTTCGGCGAAGAAGTCGGCTCCCGCGACGTGCTCGCCCGGGGTGCGCTGTGGCTCGCCGTCGTCTTCGGCGGCGCGGTCGGGATGAGCCACGCCGTCGCACTCGAGGGGAACAACGAGGCAATCGCCGGCCTGCTGCTCGCGCCAGTCGATCGATCGGCGATCTACCTCGGGAAGGTCGCGAGTTCCACGGTGTTCATCACCGGAATCGGCCTGTTGAGCCTCGGGTTCGTCGTCGTCTTCCTCGATTACGCGTTCGACATGGCGACGCTTGCGACGGTGTTGCTCGTCGTGCCACTCGCCGCGCTCGGGTTCAGCGCGGTCGGCGTGTTGCTGTCGATTCTCATGCTTCACTCCCAGTTGCAGGAGTCGCTGTTGCCGGTCTTGCTCGTGCCGCTCGTGATCCCGATCATCCTCTCGGGAACGGCCTTGACCGAACCGGGCCTCTCCGAGGGGATGACGTCGGCGTGGCTCCGAATCCTGGTAACCTACGATCTGCTCGTCTTGCTTGCAGGCTGGATGACCTTCGAGTACGTGGTCGAAGAGTAGCGAAACCGTCTTATTCGCGTTTGCGTCGGCTATCCGCAAGTGTCACCGTCGTCATCCCGACGAGCATCAACGCGACGCCCAGCCAGATCTGGTTGGCCAGCGGATACGTGTCGATGGTGACCGACGCGCCGCGTTCGTCGATCGACCCGACGACGTACGTGTCCCCGGTGATCCCACGCTCGATGACGGCGTCGTTGGTGTTCATCTCCGAGCGGAGATACTCCTGTTCGGCGATCATCCCCTCGGCGACGCGCTCGCCGCCCTCGTAGACGGCCAGTTCGAGTTCGTGAGCAGTGACCCGCGGCGTGTGAACCGCTTGCGGCGGTTCCGACACCGGCCCCAGGTTGTCCGCATCAGTGTAGACGAACGCCTCGGCGTCGACACCCGGCGTCTCACCCTCGAAGACCGTTCCGCGAGCGATGACTTCCGTCCCTTCCTCGAACAGCGAATCGTCGGCGCTTGCCAGCCAGACGCTCGAGTCCTCGAGTCGGGCGACGGTCGTTTCCTCGACCGAGTCGAGGTCCGTTATTTCGCCCCTGACGAGCGAGGCGTCCTCGTCGACGGCCAGCACTTCCTCGGGGCTGCGGGCTGCCTCCTCGATGGTCGGTTCTTCGGTCGTCTCGTAGTTCGTCACGTGGACCTCGTACTCGCCGTCGGGCGTCTCTTCGACGATCGGCTCGGGGTCGTTCCCTGCATCGTCGATCCCGACCACCGCGACCGATGCCGACGTGGCAAAGAGGTAGACGAACGAGATAGCGACGATCAACACCGCACCGCCGACGTGAGTGAGGACGATACCCGTCTCGCGGACTTTGAACGTCCGCGAGGGGACGCCCCGAACGCGATCGACGTACCGCCAGATCCAGGTGCCAGCGAAGAACGCCGCCGGCGGGACGATCGAGAGGACGCTGGCCGAGCCGACGACGCGGTAGACGAGCGGGTCGTGGACGGCGGGATCGCTCAGGTACCAGTTCGCCGACGGTGCGATAAACGCCGCGACGAGGGTCGCGACGGCGACGGCCGCGGTCGCGCCGATCGCGAGTTTCCGCCGTCGGAGATCGAGCAGGGCGTACAGCCCGCCCGCCAGTAACCCGAAGACCACGACGGGGTAGCTCCAGAGGTTGTAGTGGTCCTGTCCGACGCTGACCTCGACGCCGGTCGCCGCGTTGCGAATCACGGGGAAGGACAGCCCCCAGATCGAGATGAACGCGAGCACGGCGAACGCGAGCACGGCCACGTGGTAGACAGTGCGGCGGCTCAGCCACGGTTCGTCGGCGTCCCGGGACCCCTCCTCGGCCTCGAGGAACCAGTAGCCAAAGGGCAGGACGATCGCAGCCGTCCCGGTGACCCCGAGCAGGAACAGGATGCCGGTGCCGATCCCGCCCGCGGCGAAGGAGTGGACGCTCCGGAAGACGCCGCTGCGGACGACCGTCGTCGCGAAGATCACGAGGGGGAAGACGATCGCCGCCGACGCCGGTGCGAAGATCGGGTACTCGCCGGTCTTGGCGTAGCGGTTGATCGCGTGTAAGGAGGCAGTCAGGGCGAGCCACGGGATCAAGACGGCGGTTTCGACGGGGTCCCACGACCAGAAACCGCCCCAGCCGAGGACGCCGTAGGCCCAGATCCCACCGAAGACAATCGCTGCAGTCAACAGCAGCCACGAGACACGCAGCCACTGGCGCATGCTCCCGAGCCACTCGTCGAAGACGCTTCCCTCGCCACGGAACAGGGAGACGAAGTGCGTGATTCCAAGCGCGAACGGAACGATCAACAGCGCGTACGCCGCGAAGGTAATCGGCGGATGGATCGCCATCCAGGGATCGACCAGCAGCGGATTCAGCCCGTCGCCGTCCGGCGGGACGAATCCCGCGGGCGTGTCCGGAAACGCGATCTCGATCGGAGTGAAGGGGCTCTGGGTGACCAGCATCGTCGCGAAGACGGCGACGATGCCCAGCGAGATCGACTGGGCGAGGTTCGCTCCACGGCCCCGGAACCGACTCGAGTACACCGTCCACGTGGCGACGACGGCAGTCAGGGTCGCCCAGAAGAGGATCGACCCCTCGTGGTTCGCGTACGGACCGGTGAGACGGTACAGCACGGAGAGATAGTCCGCGGAGTTCTCCCAGACGTACGCGTTGGTGTAGTCACCGACGACGAACTGGTAGGTGAGATACGTGTGGGCAACGACCAGCGAGAGCGTCGAGGTGCCGGCCGCGACGAGCGTCACCGGACGGAGGTCGTCGGTGCGCGAGACGTAGCTGTACAACAGGAGAAGCGTTGCAAGGCTGCTTGCAAACGCTGCAACCACGAGCAACAGCGTGCCGGATGTGAGTGTGTTTGGTATCATACTATGCCGAATCGACCCCGCTTCGAAGTTCCTCGAGGAACCGGTCTTCTTCGACGTAGCCGCCGAGGCGGGACAGTTCCTCGCCGTCGGCAGTCATGATGACGTGCTGTGGCGGGTACGCTGCCTCGTGGTTGGAGGCAAGCTGTGCGCCAGGCCCGGGTTCGTCGAGGTTGATCGCAAGGAGGACGTACTCGTCGAGTTCGTCGCGTATCGCGTCGTTCTGGTAGTGGTTGTCGTCGTATTCCTGGCAGTACGTACACCAGGTCGTCCAGTAGTAGACGAGGACTGGTTTGTCCTGTTCTATGGCAACTGCGGTTGCCTCGTCGGGATCTTCGTGCCACTCGATCCCGCCCTGGTAGGTGTAGTCGTGATCGCTGAGAACCGGGGCTGTGTTCATCGAATAGTAGCCAAACCCCAGCACGGCAATGAGCACGGCTATCGTAAGGAGTTTCCGTGGGGTCATTCGTCGGACGTATCGTGATTTGTATCGGGTTCTGAAAGAGCTATCGTTCGTTCCAAAAAGGAAGGACGAACGCCTAGCCGTTTAGCCGTCGAGAGTAGCCGACCAGTGTTGCAGCAGTCGCGATCGCCAGCGCGAGGACTGCTGCGCCGATCGTCATTCCGGGAATGCCGTCGTCGTCAGTTTCGTCGGCGTCGTCACGTTCTTCCTCGATGTCCTCGAATTCCGCGTCAGCGTCCATCGGGATCATCGATTCGCCGCTCGGGTTCGGCAGTCGCGGCATCTCCTGTTCCGGGTACTCCCCAGTCAGAGTCGTCAGGAAAGCCGCGATGTCCTCGACTTCCTCGTCGGACGGCTCGTCGTCGAGGCTACAGGCCCCCATCACGCGGATGGCTTCCTCGAGGGTTGGCACCTGCCCGGTGTGCATGTACGGGGCGGTGTGCTCGACGTTGCGCAACGTCGGTACCTTGTAGTGGTACTCGTCTGCCTCGTCGTCAGTGACGCCCGCACGGCCCGGGTTCTCCATCAGGTCGTACTCCTCGATGTACTGCTCACACTGTGGGTTCTCTTCGAACGTCGGATGCGGCATGTAGATGCCCTCACCGGACTCGGGTTCGTCCCACTGGCCGCTGAACATCGGCCCGGAGTGACAGCTCTGACAGCCCAATTCCTGGAACGACTCCATGCCGTCGAGTTGCTCGTCGGTCAACGCGTCGGTGTCACCCTCGACGTACTGGTCGTAGGGACTGTTCGGCGTCACGAGCGTTCGCTCGTAGGCGGCGATCGCGTCGGTCGTGTGATCGAGAGTCACGAGGTCTTCAGGGTCGTCACTGTCGACTTCGTCGCCGTAGACCTCCTCGTACTGCTCGATGTAACCATCGACTGCGCGGACGCGATCGAGGGCTGCCTCGTGGTCGGGCATACCCATCTCGACGTCGGCGACGATCGGTCCTTCGGCCTGTTCGGCCAGCGTGTCGGCGCGGCCGTCCCAGAACTGCGTGTGGTGGAACCCGGAGTTCCAGACGGTCGGCGACGCGACCGGTCCAGTCTCGCCGTGGACACCCATCGCGACCGGACGGCTGTCGTCACCGCCTTCCATCACGTTGTGACAGGTGTTACACGAAATGGTTCCCGTCTCGGAGATTCGCGGGTCGAAGTACAGCTGTTCGCCGAGTTCGATCTTCTCTTCGGTGTCACCCTCCTGTCGAATGTACTCGTAGCCCGGGTGTGACTCCTCGGTCGGTGGCTCTACCGGTAGCTCCTCCGTTTCGTTGTTCTCCTGAACCTGTGGGGCGACGTCACCCTCCATCACCGGCTCAGCACTGTGCGCCTCTGAAGCGTCGGCCGCAGCCACAGCCCCCGCGCTAACGACGGCAAGGAGGCTGACGGCGACGACCAGTAGCAACTGTCGGCTATACCCCATGCAGGCTCGAGTTTCAGTTCAACTAACTATAAATATTCGGGGGAATTCCCACGCCATCCGAATCAGGCAGTGGAGTATACCCCTCAGTTCCGCTCATATGAAGGGTCTGAATAAATTATACGTCCTTCAAACGAGGGAATAGTACCGGCTTTTTCACGAACGGCGTGCTCGTCGCCGGTCGGGCACAGGTCGGCAGCGACAGAGAAAACTTTAGAAGGTGGTCGTTCGAACAGTCTCGTATCGTGGCTCGAGCGAATCGGATGCCTCTGACGGTTATCGTCGCGTGTTGTCTTCTCCTTGCAGGCTGTACTGGAGGGATCGGCGTCTTCGAAGACGATGCCGACGACACCGCGGTCGACGTAGATGCGATCGAGGCCAACGCCGACACTGTCGAGAGCTACCACGTCGAAGTGGAGCGAACGCTTCGGTCCGGTATGGTCAACGAAACGACTACCATCGATGGCCCCGTCGACGTCACAGATCGACAGGCCCACCTGACGATGACGACCGAAACCCACGTCGGAGCCGATCCACGAACGACGGAGACGGAACAGTACGTCCTCGCAGACGAACGATACACGACCGACGGAGACGAGTTCGATCGGACGGACGACGGCAACTGGGAAGAAACACATCGGCTCGCTTCGGCGACCGACTCTCTCGAGAACGCATCGTTCGAACCGATCCGGACCGAGACCGTCGACGGCGTCGAGACGACGATGTACGAACTGAACGTCTCCGACGAGCACGAGAGCGAACTCGCAGGTATCGACGACTCCGGCCACGTCGGGACGACCCTCGAGGAGTTCGTCGCCTACGTCCTGGTCGATACGGAGACAGACACGCTGTACGGGACCGACGTACGAATGCAGGTGAGCCAGGGCGGCGAACCTGCGGTCGTGACCGTCGAGACGACGTTTACCGACTACGACGGCGTCGAGGTCTCCGTTCCCGACGAACTGTCGTCCGACGACGAGTAACGCGACTGACGACCGAACGGGCAACCGTTACTCGGTTCCGTCCGAGTCCGCCGTCGACTCGTTTGTCTCCGTTCCAGCCGGGTCGGTGTCGGCCCCATCGCTTGCGATCTCGCTTGCCTCGTCTCGCTTCTGGGCCTGTTCGAATCTGCTCGCAGAGAACATCGCCGAGATCGAGGGCGCTTCTAGCAGGTCGACGATCGCGATCGGCTCCCCTTCGACGAGCAGTGCTCCTTCGCTCTCGACAGCGTCGAGCACCGTCGCCCCGACGTCGTCGACGCGAGTATGTGCGTCGTCGACCGCCGCATCGATCAACTCCCGTTCTCGTTCCGCAAGCTCGCGTTCGGCCTCCTCGTGGTCGAGTTCCCCCTCTTCGTGTGCGGTCGTGATCTCGAGTTGGGCCTCTCGCAGAGCAGTCGGGTCCGGCTGGACGACCATCGTCACAGTTCGGTGCTCGTCGCTCGAGGGAGTTGCCTGCTGGTCGGTAGTCGGCGAGTCCGAGTTCGGGTTGTCATCGTTCAGCCTCTCTGTACAGCCGGCGAGTCCGGTAACGCCGAGGCCGCTCAGTGCGAGAAACTGGCGGCGATTGGACGTGGTTCGGTCGCCGGGGTTGCCGGCTGGCTCGCTATCGAAATCGCTGTCGGCGGGCATTGTCCCGTCTTTCGGGCGTGACGGAAAAAACGTTCGTGGTTGTTCCACTGTCGTAATAATTGATGTGGGGTGGCGTCCGAAGCCCTTCGACCGTGACGTGTTCCTGTTTGCACGCGGGTTGCGACGGCGTCGTACGATCGGGAGGCGCTGACTGTCAGCGGCTACTACGCCCTGCGTCGGACGGACGCGACTGGTCGACGGCCGCGACGGTAACTAGACGAGGTGGTACCGCGCTGGCCGTCTCGACGGGAAGTTCTCGTGTGGGTCGGCAAGGGCCGGATCGACTCTCGACTGCCCCCGAACTCCCCCCCCC
>JGI2924J29684_1077604_pt1 | contig 19523 bp, 21 predicted proteins | sample BenlonsequencITS_FD_29684 | JGI IMG/M metagenome (IMG submission 29684)
TAAAACTCCTGTGGTGCGGGACACGCTGCTTTTGAGGTGTCAGAGAATAGCATGATAATCAGGCAAGGAAAACGGTTGCGTGTGCGCCGTAACGGACGATTCGACGAATATTTACAGGGGGAAGGCGATTAACTCAACGTTGTCCGGCGTGACTTTTACCATTGAACCTTCATGATGCCATGCGCCTAACACCACGCGGAACGCGGGCTGGCCGTTGGCGGAAAGTTCATGCACCGCCGGGCGGTGGGTATGACCGTGAATCAGCCACTGTACGCGGTGTTTTTCCATTTCGGCGACGACGGTCTGCGCATTGACGTCCATAATATCCAGCGATTTGCTGCTGTTGGCGGCTTTACTGCCGGCGCGCAGTCTGGCGGCAATACGGCGGCGGATAAACAGCGGCAGGGTAAGGAACAGCCGTTGAACCCACGGATTATGGACTTTGGCGCGAAACGCCTGATAACCGGCATCATCGGTACAGAGCGTATCGCCGTGCATAATCAACACATTGCGGCCATACAGGTCGAGCACCTTTTCCTGCGGCAGTAGCGTCATGCCGCTTTCGCGGGCAAAGCGTTTGCCAATCAGGAAATCACGGTTACCGTGAATAAAGAAGCAGGGGACGCCGGAATCAACCAGCGATTTAATGGCAACGGCCATTTCACGATGTAGCGGGTTGGGGTCGTCGTCGCCAATCCAGGCCTCGAAGAGATCGCCAAGAATATACAGCGCGTCGGCCTGACGGGCTTCTACGGCTAAAAAACGCAGAAAACCGGCGACGATCGCCGGTTCTTCCGTTTGCAGATGCAAGTCTGCAATAAACAGTGTCGCCACGATTACTCGCTGACGGTCACGTTTTCAATGATGACGTCTTCTTTTGGTACGTCCTGGTGCATACCGCTACGGCCAGTGGCGACGCCTTTGATTTTATCTACCACGTCCATACCTTCTACGACTTCCGCAAAGACGCAGTAGCCCCAGCCCTGCAGACTTTCGCCGGAGAAGTTCAGGAAGTCGTTGTCTGCCACGTTGATGAAGAATTGCGCGGTAGCCGAGTGTGGTGCCTGAGTACGCGCCATCGCCAGCGTACCACGGGTATTTTTCAGACCATTGTTGGCTTCGTTTTTGATCGCCTCTTTGGTGGCTTTCTGTTTCATGCCCGGCTCAAAGCCGCCGCCCTGAATCATAAAACCGTTAATCACACGGTGGAAAATGGTGTTGTTATAAAAACCTTCACGGCAGTAGTCCAGGAAGTTTTTAACTGTTTCAGGCGCTTTATCGTCAAAGGTTTTGATTACGATATCGCCGTGATTAGTGTGGAAAGTAACCATTTTTGCATCCTGTTCCAATAGAGTGGTGCTTTAGCCCTCAATAGGGCCCATATAGGGGGTTGTTATAGCATAACCGTAAGCTGCGATCACCTTGCAAAGTGTGCTGCTTCGATGATGAATAATATGTATCATACGGAGATTATTACCCACACACGTCTATACGGAATCTTCGATGTTAAAAATTTTTAATACACTGACGCGCCAAAAAGAGGAATTCAAACCCATTCATGCCGGGGAAGTCGGTATGTACGTGTGTGGTATCACCGTTTATGATCTCTGTCACATTGGCCACGGGCGTACGTTTGTCGCTTTTGACGTTGTCGCGCGCTATTTGCGTTTTCTCGGCTATAAGCTGAAGTACGTGCGTAACATTACCGATATCGACGATAAAATCATTAAGCGCGCCAATGAAAATGGCGAAAGTTTTGTCGCGCTGGTCGACAGAATGATTGCGGAAATGCATCAGGACTTCGACGCGCTGAATATTCTGCGTCCGGACAGCGAGCCGCGTGCAACGCACCATATTCAGGAAATTATCGAGATCACCCGAACCTTAATCGAGAAAGGGCATGCCTATGTGGCGGATAACGGCGATGTGATGTTTGATGTACCGACCGATCCGACTTATGGGCAGCTTTCTCGTCAGGATCTTGAGCAGCTTCAGGCGGGGGCGCGCGTTGATGTGGTTGACGTGAAGCGTAACCCGATGGACTTCGTGCTGTGGAAGATGTCGAAAGAGGGCGAGCCGAGCTGGCCGTCGCCGTGGGGCGAAGGGCGTCCGGGCTGGCACATTGAATGTTCGGCCATGAACTGCAAGCAGTTGGGCAACCATTTTGATATTCACGGCGGCGGCTCCGATCTGATGTTCCCGCATCATGAAAACGAAATTGCCCAGTCCACCTGCGCGCATGACGGCGAATACGTCAACTACTGGATGCACTCCGGCATGGTGATGGTGGATCGCGAGAAGATGTCCAAATCGCTGGGTAATTTCTTTACCGTGCGCGACGTGCTGAAATACTACGATGCGGAAACCGTGCGCTACTTCCTGATGTCCGGTCATTACCGTAGTCAACTGAACTACAGCGAAGAGAACCTCAAGCAGGCGCGCGCCTCGCTGGAGCGGTTATACACAGCGTTGCGCGGAACGGATAAATCAGCGGCTCCGGCGGGCGGCGAGGCGTTCGAAGCGCGTTTCGTGGAGGCGATGAACGACGATTTCAATACGCCGGAAGCCTACTCCGTCCTGTTTGATATGGCGCGTGAAGTCAACCGACTCAAGAGCGAAGATATGACGGCCGCGAATGCGATGGCGTCTCATCTGCGAAAAATTTCCGGCGTGCTGGGGCTGCTGGAGCAGGAGCCTGATGCCTTCCTGCAAAGCGGCGCGCAGGCGGATGACGGTGAAGTCGCGGAAATCGAAGCCTTGATCCAACAACGTCTGGATGCCCGTAAAGCAAAAGACTGGGCGGCGGCGGACGCGGCGCGCGATCGTCTCACTGAAATGGGCATTATTCTGGAAGACGGCCCGCAGGGAACCACCTGGCGACGTAAGTAATTGTCGTATTGCCGGATGGCGACGCAAGTCATCTTATTCCGGCCTACCGTGCATCGTATAGTAGGCCGGATAAGGCGTTAGCCGCCATCCGGCGCATTCACCGCCGCAACTCAGGCGGTGACTTTCACGCTTTGGCCTTCAAAGCTGACGGTTTGCCCGGCGACAATTTTGCAGCGTTTACGAGTTTCAACCGCGCCATCGACCTTGACCAACCCGTCGGCAATAGCGATTTTCGCCTGAGCGCCGCTTTCGCTCCAGCCTTCCAGCTTGAGCAGATCGCATAGTTCGACGTGCGGGTGCTTGCCTAAAGAGAATGTCGCCATGTTATTTTCCTTGTGGATCGTGATATTCAGTGCACGCCTGCAGCGTGTTTTCGATAAGCGTGGCGACCGTCATCGGACCGACGCCGCCCGGTACTGGCGTGATGTATGACGCGCGCGCCGCAGCCTCTTCAAACACGACATCGCCAACGACTTTGCCATTTTCCAGACGGTTAATACCGACATCAATCACAATCGCGCCTTCTTTAATCCATTCGCCGGGAATAAACCCCGGTTTACCGACGGCGACAATGAGCAAATCGGCATGTTCGACATGATGACGCAGATCTTTGGTAAAGCGGTGCGTAACGGTGGTCGTGCAGCCAGCCAACAGCAACTCCATGCTCATCGGGCGTCCAACGATATTGGACGCGCCGATTACCACCGCATTCAGGCCGTAGGTATCAATGTTGTAACGCTCAAGCAGGGTCACAATACCGCGGGGCGTGCAGGGACGCAGGCGCGGCGCACGTTGACACAGACGGCCAACGTTATAAGGGTGAAAACCGTCTACGTCTTTATCCGGCGCGATACGCTCCAGCACTTTTACGTTGTCGATACCTGCCGGTAAAGGCAACTGCACCAGAATACCGTCGATCGTGCTATCCGCATTCAGAGTGTCAATAAGCTCCAGCAGTTCGGCTTCGCTGGTGGTTTCCGGCAGGTCATAGGAGCGGGAGACGAACCCCACTTCGTCGCACGCTTTGCGTTTGCTTGCCACATAAATCTGTGAGGCCGGGTTGCTGCCGACCAGCACCACAGCCAGGCCGGGAGCGCGAAGACCCGCTGCGACGCGAGCCTGAACTTTTTGAGCAACCTCAGATCGCACCTGCTGCGCAATCGTTTTACCGTCAATAATCTTTGCTGCCATCAGAGAGAGGATTCCATCTGTTACTTCAAGTCAAAGGGGATAACGCTATTTTGTCAGAAGCGGGCCTCGCTGTCAGTTAACGTTTGTGTTTCCGATGCGATCGCTTCGTCTACCCCTCCGTTGACGAAGGTGATGCGTGACCAGTGGACGCGCCGGGATTAACCAAAAAAAACAATTCATCACTCTGGTCATTATTAACGTCATTCCCCGTCGCTAATAGTACCAGGCGGTATAACGCCACCCTTTATACAAAATAACATTGGACCATTCTTATATCTTAATAAGAATTAACTTAGGCCATTAAAAGAGTTTGCGGCTATTTTTTATTTATCGAAATGTTTAATTTATTATCGTGACGAAGTGCCATATTTGCACAAATTAATTACTGCTTCTGATACTCAGGTGAGAAACAGAAAAGTAATGGTTTTGCAATATCTATCTTTACAGGATGAAGAGATAATTTTTCTGACATGCTATGTCAATAATAATTCAAACGGAACCGACAGGATGCCGGAACCGGATGTGTGTAATTCAAGGGAAATCCATGAAACATAAATTAATGACCTCTACTATTGCGAGTCTGATATTTGTCGCTGGCGCAGCGGTTGCGGCTGATCCTACTCCTACTCCAGTGAGCGTGAGCGGCGGTACTATTCATTTCGAAGGTAAACTGGTCAATGCGGCCTGCGCCGTAAGCACTAAGTCAGCCGATCAAACCGTGACTCTGGGTCAATACCGTACCGCCAGCTTTACGACGGTTGGCGATACGACGGCACTGGTGCCCTTTACCATCGTTTTGAATGATTGCGATCCGAAAGTGGCGGCCACTGCTGCTGTTGCATTCTCTGGTCAGGCAGATAAAACCAACAATAATTTGCTGGCCGTCTCCTCTGCGGACAATAGCACCACCGCGACCGGCGTCGGGATTGAGATTCTTGATAATACCTCCTCACCGTTGAAGCCGGACGGCGCGACTTTCTCGGCGAAGCAGGCGCTGATTGAAGGCACCAATACGCTACGTTTTACCGCACGCTACAAGGCAACCGTCGCCGACACGACGGCAGGACAGGCTAATGCCGACGCCACCTTTATTATGAAATACGAATAATCCCGTCAGGGAACGCCAGGGAAGGAAGACGCCTCAATGGAAGAGGCCATCGGAGATGAAAGAGAACATAGCAGATGATAAGGAAAGGCGCGGCGCTAGTGGGGCTTCTTTGGCTGTCGCCCGTCATTGCGCAGCCGGTAATGGTGGAGAGCGGGCGTATTCACCTGCGCGGACAACTGGTCAACGGCGGTTGTGTTGTTGCTACTGAAAGTCAGGATTTGCGCGTACTGATGGGACAGTATCGCACCAATGCTTTTGCCGGTCCTGGCAGCTTCGCTCCCGTCAGCGTGCCATTTTCGTTACGGTTAATCTCCTGTAGCGCGGAGGTCTGGCGTCATGTTGGTATTGCGTTTGCCGGCGTTACGCCTGCGGAAGATCCCCATGTTTTTCTGGCCAGCGGCGAAGGTATCGGGAATGCCGGAATCGGCCTGGCGTTATTTGACGATCAGCAGCGGCAAATCATACCTAACTCGTTACCGCTTCATTACGCGCCCATTTTAACGCAAGAAATGACTTTTCATTTTACCGCCCGTTATCGGGCAATTTCAGAAAATATGACGCCGGGACGAATTCATTCAGAAGTGTGGTTTACGCTGGTTTACCCGTGATTTTTCTTGCCGACATAACTTAATGCAAAAGGTATTTTTTACCATGCTGAATAGTATAAAATTAGGATTTATTGTTCTTCTCACGCTATTTACCTCGCTGAATGTACAGGCGGCGGGGGGAATTGCATTAGGCGCCACGCGTGTTATTTATCCCTCGGCGGCGAAACAGACTTCTCTGGCAATCAGTAATAGCGATACTAAAGAACGTTATCTCGTCAATTCATGGATCGAAAATAGCGCCGGGCAGAAAGAAAAAACGTTTATCGTTACGCCGCCTTTATTCGTCAGCGAACCCAAAAGCGAAAACACGCTGCGTATTATCTACGCCGGGCAACCGCTACCTGTGGATCGGGAGTCGTTATTCTGGATGAACGTGAAAGCCATCCCGTCGGTAGATAAAAGTCATATTGAAGGAAAAAACGTTCTGCAACTGGCGATTCTGTCGCGCATCAAACTGTTCGTGCGTCCGGCGAATTTGCCGCAGACGCCGGAAGAGGCGCCTGCCTTGCTGAATTTTTCCCATGTCGGTAATTATCTCAAAGTAACCAACCCATCAGCTTATTACCTCACGCTGGTCAATATCAGCGTGGGCGCGAAAAAGATCGGTAACGTGATGATCGCGCCAAAAAGCGACGTGCAAATTCTCTTACCGGCTGGCACGCAGGGGAACGTGACATTTCAGACCGTCAATGATTACGGCGCATTGACGACGGCTACAACGGCCAGTCTCGGGTAAGCAGGGCGCGTGAAGCCACATGAGAAAACAATGAAGAAGACAACCTGGTTTGCAGGACGATTTCCCGGCTATGTGTCACCGTTGAGCGGCGTGGCACTGTTGGTACTGGCGGCGCTGTATCCGCTGACGAGCCGCGGCGAAAGTTATTTCAACCCTGCGTTTTTGTCGGCGGATACCGCGTCCGTGGCGGATTTATCTCGCTTTGAAAAAGGTAATCATCAGCCGCCCGGTATCTACCGGGTGGATATCTGGCGTAACGACGAATTCGTAGCGACGCAGGATATTCGTTTTGAGGCTGGCACAGTGGGCACCGGCGATAAATCCGGTGGCCTGATGCCTTGTTTTACACCGGAGTGGATGAAACGGCTGGGCGTGAATACCGCGGCGTTTCCGGTCTCAGATAAAGGCGTTGATAGCACGTGTATTCACCTTCCTGAGAAAATTCCGGGCGCGGAGGTCGCGTTCGATTTCGCGTCGATGCGCTTAAATATTAGCTTGCCGCAGGCGTCAATGCTCAACAGCGCGCGTGGATATATCCCGCCGGAAGAGTGGGATGAAGGGATACCCGCCGCGCTCATTAATTACAGTTTTACCGGTAGCCGCGGAACAGACAGCGATAGCTATTTTTTGAGTCTGCTGAGCGGTTTGAACTATGGCCCCTGGCGGCTGCGTAATAACGGAGCCTGGAACTATTCGAAAGGGGACGGCTATCATTCGCAACGCTGGAACAACATTGGCACCTGGGTACAGCGCGCCATTATTCCGCTGAAAAGCGAGCTGGTCATGGGGGACAGCAATACCGGGAACGATGTTTTCGACAGCGTCGGCTTTCGCGGAGCGCGTCTGTACTCTTCTGACAATATGTATCCCGATAGCCTGCAGGGCTATGCGCCCACGGTCAGAGGGATCGCCCGGACGGCGGCAAAGCTGACGATACGACAGAACGGATATGTTATCTACCAAAGCTATGTGTCGCCGGGCGCGTTTGCGATTACCGATCTCAATCCTACCTCTTCCAGCGGCGACCTTGAGGTGACAGTAGATGAAAAAGACGGAAGCCAACAACGTTACACGGTGCCTTACTCTACCGTTCCGCTATTGCAGCGTGAGGGAAGGGTGAAGTATGACCTTGTGGCCGGGGATTTGCGCAGCGGCAATAGCCAGCAGTCTTCGCCATTCTTTTTCCAGGGGACGGTAATTGCCGGTCTGCCAGCGGGAATTACGGCTTACGGCGGTACGCAACTTGCCGATCGTTACCGTGCCGTGGTGGTCGGGGCGGGGCGAAATTTGGGCGACTGGGGCGCCGTGTCGATTGATGTCACGCATGCGCGAAGCCAACTGGCAGATGACAGTACCTATCAGGGGCAGTCGTTGCGTTTTCTGTACGCCAAATCGCTGAATAACTACGGCACCCATTTTCAACTACTGGGCTACCGCTATTCCACGCGCGGATTTTATACCCTTGATGATGTGGCATACCGCAGCATGGAAGGTTACGACTACGAATACGATAGCGACGGACGCCGTCATAACGTGCTGGTGGCGCAAAGCTACCACAATCTCCGCTACAGCAAAAAAGACCGTTTTCAGGTCAACATTTCGCAAAATCTGGGTGATTACGGATCACTGTATCTTTCCGGTAGTCAGCAAAATTACTGGAATATGTCGGATACCAATACCTGGTATCAACTGGGATACGCCAGCGGATGGCAAGGTATTAGCTATTCGCTGTCATGGTCGTGGAACGAGTCGGTGGGGATCTCAGGCACTGACCGCATTCTGGCATTTAATATGTCCGTTCCGTTTAGCGTTCTGACCGGACGACGCTATGCGCGCGACAACATTCTCGATCGTACTTATGCCACGTTTAACGCCAACCGCAACCGCGACGGCGACAATAGCTGGCAAACCGGTGTGGGCGGTACGCTCCTGGAGGGACGTAATCTGAGCTACAGCGTGACGCAGGGGCGTAGCAGTACCAATGGCTACAGCGGCAGGGCCAGCGCTAACTGGCAGGCGAAGTATGGCACGCTGGGCGTAGGATATAACTACGATCGCGATCAGCATGACTATAACTGGCAACTTTCCGGCGGCGTGGTCGGTCATGCGGATGGGATTACGTTTAGCCAACCGTTGGGCGATACCAATGTCTTGATTAAAGCGCCGGGAGCGAAAGGCGTGCGCATCGAAAACCAGACCGGCGTGAAAACGGACTGGCGGGGCTATGCGGTAATGCCCTACGCCACGGTATATCGCTATAACCGCGTCGCGTTAGATACCAACACGATGGACAACCATACCGATGTCGAAAATAACGTCAGCAGCGTGGTGCCGACCCAAGGCGCGCTGGTGCGGGCTGCTTTTGATACGCGGATAGGCGTAAGGGCAATTATTACCGTCAGGCTTGACGAACGTCCGCTACCGTTTGGCGCGATAGTACGAGAAACCGCCAGCGGCGTTACCAGCATGGTCGGCGATGACGGGCAAATTTATCTGAGCGGCTTACCGCTAAAAGGCGAACTGCTGATCCAGTGGGGAGAGGGGAAAAATGCGCGTTGTCTCGCCCCTTACGCCCTGGCGGAAGATAGCCTGAAGCAGGCGATTACGATAGCCAGCGCGACCTGTATTCGTCCGTCGTCATAAAAGGAAAATAGAGATGAAAATATACTCAGCGCTATTGCTGGCGGGGACCGCGCTCTTTTTCACCCACCCCGCCCTGGCGACAGTTTGCCGCAATTCAAACGGAACGCCGACCGATATCTTTTACGACCTGTCAGATGTTTTCACCAGCGGCAATAATCGGCCGGGACAGGTGGTTACGCTGCCGGAAAAATCAGGCTGGGTCGGCGTAAACGCGACGTGCCCAGCGGGGACGACGGTGAATTACACCTACCGTAGCTATGTATCAGAAGTACCGGTGCAAAGCACCGAAGGAAATTTTAAATACCTCAAGCTGAATGACTATCTTCTGGGCGCGATGAGCATCACCGATAGTTATTCTGGCGTATTTTATCCGCCGCGTAACTATATTCGTATGGGCGTCGACTATAACGTGTCGCAGCAAAGGCCGTTTGGCGTGCAGGACTCAAAGCTGGTTTTTAAATTAAAAGTGATACGGCCTTTTATTAATATGGTGACGATCCCTCGCCAGACGATGTTTACCGTCTATGTGACGACCTCTACCGGCGACGCGTTGAGTACGCCGGTATATACCATTAGCTACAGCGGTAAAGTGGAAGTACCGCAGAACTGTGAAGTGAATGCCGGCCAGGTAGTGGAGTTTGACTTCGGCGATATTGGCGCGTCGTTATTTAGTCAGGCGGGGGCTATAGTGAAATATTAAAGGAATTTATTGATTTTCTAAATACTGGCGGCCTTAATTGTCACTTTATGCATACTGAGTTGTGCCCAAGCGATTTCCTGGAACCACCCTGGCGTCAGAAAAGATGATATTCGTACACTTAGTCAGCAACCGGAACAAAAGCCATTGACTCAGGAAGACCTGACCGTATAATTCTCCCGTTTCGTCTACATGAAGTCTTCACTTCACAAAGCGCCCTTAGCTCAGTTGGATAGAGCAACGGCCTTCTAAGCCGTGGGTCGCAGGTTCGAATCCTGCAGGGCGCGCCATTGATAAATCAAACAGTTAGGCAATAAATGTAGAAAACCCGCTACTGCACAAGGTCAAGTAACGGGTCAAGTATCAGATGTCGGCAGTTTTCTCTTTGTTTACCCATTCTTCGTAAACTGACTCGGTCCAACCGAGAAAAATGCCGCTGGGTGTTTTCTCTGGCTTGGGAAATTCTTTCCGTTTCGCATACATCCGCCAAAGAGTTGGCTTACTTTTCCCGGTAAGCGTACACATTTCTTTCATACCAATATATCGGGTCGCCATCTATCACCTCACTCCACGTTCAGTCCACGACAGTGGCACCACGTTTCGAACATTCGTTTAACCACTTCCCGGCAGTAGAATCCTTCCTGATCCCTCGAGAGGTCGTAGCGGTTACGGTGACCGCATGGGTAATAACAGCCCGGGTGATGGCTGGAAATATCGCGGTCGTGGCCTGCTTCAAATAACTGGCCGTGAGAATTACACCAAGTGTGGTACAGCGCTGAAACTTGATCTCGTCAGTACACCGGGGCTGCTTACGCAAGAGCTACATGCGGCCCGTTCGGCGGCCTGGTACTACACCTTACGTGGCTGCTTGCTTTATTCCGGTGATGTTATTCGCGTCACCCAGATTATCAACGGTGGTCAGAATGGTCTTGCTGATCGACAACGTCGATATACGTTAGCGTTGGCGACTCTGGTATGAGGGCGATTATTACCGCACTACAGCTGATGAAAGCGCACTGGTGGTGGTGGCTGACTATCTGCGCACTGGTGATCTTCTCATGGCTCTGGAGCGAAAACACCCGCATCAACGCCAGCATGAATACCCTGCTGGCTGAAAATAGCAGCAACCGCGCGGTGATAGATAACGTCCTCAAAACAGTTGCCATCACTAACATCATTCCTGGAACCAATCAGTATGCAAAAAACCAGATCGCACTGGACTCACAGCGAGCCAAGGCAGATTTCAAGGTGGCTGTTGCGAATGATGATTGTGCTACACGTCCTGTGCCTGCTGCCGCTGCTGACCGGTTGCGGAAGTACGCGGACAGTTTACGTGACAACCCCGGTAGCGCCACTACCAGCAAGTTTGACCGCTGAAACCCTACAACCAGCCATTCCCGATCCGCTGACTTATGGGGGGAGTCTTGATTTGAATGTGAGTCTGCTTTCCGCGCTGGCGACCTGTAACCGGGGTAAGGCTGGTATCCGAAGAATAGAGGAATCACAGACCACGCATCAGTCGAAAATTATCGTACCAGAATGACCTGTGAGCACAATTATGGCTTTGTAAGAGTCAGTAAATATATCTGAACAATGAAGTGGTATATCACTAAATATGAGTTGTTGATTATTTCTTGGCTATTATTTTCTGTAGTTATATTTATTTGGCTAGCTTTCATATCGGTTTTTCCGGTTTGATAACGGAATAATTTTAAGTAAAATGCTAATGGGCTATATTGTGTGCGTTTTAACTCGTTAGGGATTCGTTGTGAAGAAATTATTAGCGCTTTTGGTGTTGTCAGCACCTCAGGCGAATGCCGTGACTTACATAGATACGTTGGGTAATGAATACAACAGTGATAAGAACCTATTTGGATGGTTATATGTAGGGCAAGATTCGCCATATGGAACTCCCAAACCATCATCTCTGAATATCACTAACGGTGCCACTGTCTCTGTTAATAGGGATCCTGCAGATTCGTCGTATTTAACAGGTACAGGCAGCGTAAGTATCGAAAGCAGTAATTTAACTGTCGAAGGTAATGGCAGCGCTCTGAATGTTGAAGATATTTTGTATGTTCGTAACTCTCAGCTTAAAATTGATAACAAGGCTATATTGACTGCGGGTTTTCAAGTGGTAAGCCAGTTAGATAACTCTCATATTATTGTTTCTGGTAATTCCAAGCTGAATACAGGTACATTAGTTCTTAATGCCAACACAAACTCAACGATGCTGATTAGTGGTGGTTCTGAGGTTATTGCAAATACCTTTTTTATGTCATCTGCTGATGATTATAAAAGTTCATATATTAAAATTGATGGTGCCGATAGCCGTTTAAATGTCAGCGACGCTTACCTGGGATATATTGGTAATGCCTCACTGGTTGTCTCAAATGGTGGTGAGGTTAATGTCAGAAATGAAATTGAACTGGCCGAAAGAGCAGGGCAAAATGCAACCATTACAATTGGCGGTCTTGATGAGTCAGCGCCAGAAGCACCAGGGTATGTAAACGCATCAGAAATTGTATTCAAATCCGGAGTCGGGGAGATAAGGTTTAATCACACCTCTGACAATTATGATTTTTCAACACCAATTTCAGGCACGGGTGATTTAACATTTATTAACGGTACAACTAACCTGACAGGTGATAATAAGAGTATGTCAGGCAATGTTAATGTTGGTGGGGGAAGTATTCTTAATGTTTTAAATGATAACGCTTTGGGTGATAGTTCTGTAACTATCGCTTCAAGTGGCCAACTGGCATTACTAACAGCAAATGATTTTAAATTTAATAATGATCTGGTTAATAACGGCACTATTACCTTATCAGATCAAAACACCTACGGTAAGTTGGTGACTGTTTCTGGTAATTACTCCAGTAATAATGGGGCGTTAGTTTTTAATGGTGCTCTGGCTGATGATAATACAGTCATAGATAAACTGTTAATCAAAGGGAATTATGACGGAACCACTAATGTGGCAGTGAATAACATTGGTGGGATTGGGGCTGAAACACTAAACGGGATTGATATTATTTCCATTAACGGAAATGTTAATGGAACATTTAAACAGGCTGGGCGTATAGTTGCTGGTGCATACGATTATAGTCTGGTTAGAGGTGAAGGGGCTAATGAAAATCATTGGTACTTAACCAGTCAAAAACAACCGATACCGGGACCGGATCCAGTCCCTACGCCGAAACCCAGCTTAAATATTCTGCGTCCGGAAGCTGGTAGCTATGTAGCCAATAATTATTTTTCCAATACTATGTTCTTGAATGATTTTCAGGACAGAAGTGGGGAAGTAAAGTATTTTGATCCGATATCTGGTACTTATAAGTTTTCTAGCCTATGGATGCGACAAGAGGGGGGGCATAATCGCTTCAATGACAGCACAGGACAGTTGAAGACACAAAGCAACCGTTATGTTCTGCAACTGGGGGGAGACTTATTTAAATGGGCAGGCAGTGACGATGAGTCAATTCGTATTGGTATTATGGGGGGGTATGGTAATAACCATAGCCGTACTCATTCGTCAATTACCGATTATTCTTCAAAGGCATCTGTTAATGGATACAGCGCTGGTTTATATGCCACCTGGATTAAAGGCTACGATGATAAATCATGGTCTTATGTAGATGTTTGGGGCCAATATAGTTGGTTTGATAACTCAGTAAAAGGGGAGCAGATTTCCGAAGAATCATATTCCTCAAAAGGTTTTACTGGGTCTATTGAAGGGGGGTATGCTTACAAGGTTGGTGAAAGTGGCCGTACTTCCTATTGGCTTCAACCAGTGGCGCAACTTGCACTGATGGATGTCAGAACCAAGAACCTCAATGAAAAAAACGGCACTAACGTTTCATTCAACGGAAGCGGCAATATCATGTCACGGTTAGGTGTAAGAGCTTATGCTAACGGACATAATAAAATAGATGATAATAGTGGCCGTACTTTTGAGCCGTATGTAGAGGTAAATTACATTCATAACACCAAAGACTTTAGCGTCAAAATGAATAATGAGACAGTAAGTCAGTCTGGCGCCAGAGATGCATTTGAGGCGAAAATGGGTGTTAATGGACAGCTTTCAGAAAACACCAATGTGTGGGTGAATGTATCCCAGCTAGTAGGTAGCAATAGCTTTTCTGATACCCAAGCTACGTTGGGTATAAAATACGCATTCTAATCTTGAGGTGAAGTTAAAAAGGCCACTGATTGTGGCCTTTTTATTACCACTGTTATGGGGCTTTCCTGCCAAAAAAGAAATGTCACGCCTCGTACTTGCACTATCAATGAGAAGCTTTCAATGCCACAACGAACACCAAAAGCCTGCCGTGTTCGAGGTTGCCGCAATACCACCACTGATCAGTCAGGCTATTGCGAACAACACAAAAGCGAAGGCTGGAAGCAGAACCGGATCACCAAATGCGCACAGTGGTCATCGCCTGCCAGCGCTGAGTGTCCTTTCCGTTGCGATCGTGAGACAACAAACCATGCGCCATGCAAACAGAATCACAGCCAAAGCACCAAAGAAAGCCCTTATCTGGTGCCACTGCGATATGGCAATGGCATCTCCTTCTGACAGATGTCCGCATTGTGGCAGATTCATGTACGTGGGGGCAGAAATGAACCGCATAAGCACGGGCGTAATAGACTCATTGTTGATTGTGGTCGCGGCGCTGGCATGGGCAATAGACCATTACCACAGTAACGCGGTACGGTTCCGGCAGCAGCGAGATACCGCCACTCACAACCTGAAGCTGGCGAACGAGACTATCAGCGATATGCAAACGCGCCAGCGTGACGTTGCCGCCCTCGATGCAAAATACACGAAGGAATTAGCTGATGCACAAACCAGGAATACTGATTTGCAGCGCCGCCTTGCTGCTGGTGGCCGGATGCGCGTCGAAGGGCGATGTTCAGTGCCCACCCAGACCGAAACCGCCAGCACCAGCCGCGTGGGCAATGCTGCCACCGTCGAACTCTCTCCAGGTGCTGGACAAAACGTTCTCAATATCCGGGCCGGAATCATCAGCGACCAGGAAAAACTGAAGTATTTGCAGGGGTACATCCGGACACAGTGCTATTAATGAACAACATCACTGCCAAAAATTTTTCAACTTGGTGAGTTTCCACAACGTACTGCAAATAAAATGGATTTGAAATTTTTTAACTTAAGGACATGAATAAAATGACAGAAAACTTCATGATAACCGCGTCAGATGCAAACGCTCGCCGAAGGGGCGAAAAGCACCTGATCGGTTATGGCAAATGTGATGAAGACTTTAAGCGGCTTGTCCATAGTGCAACGCACCATACGCTTTTCTATCCTGACGTTATTGAAGTGTATGACGTAAATTTCATTAAACGCCTGAAATTATACGAATGTGATAGTGATGGTGCTTTACAAGAAATTAAATTCGAGTAAGCGTATTCGTTCAAGAACAGACCCGCTCTGGGGCGGTCTTTTTACTGCCAGGAGAAAACTATGCGGAAATTAACAGTTGAACGACTCATTACGGGGATTACAGAGGACGGGCGTCTTCTGTGGGAGCGCCTCGAAATAAAAGATGGGAATAGTGGATTCCATGATGTTCGTCTGGTGCGTGAGTGACAGCATTATAACAGAACACGCAAATGTGAAAGAACCTGGTACAAAGTGACCGGACAGAACATAACTCGGATAGCAAGGAAAATTAATGAAGGCAAAATTATTCGTACTGGCCCTGGTATGTGTGTCCCTCGCCGGGTGTACAACGCTTTATTATCGGTAATAACCATGCGCCGTATATTAGCCACCACCGCCGCAATTTGTCTTGGCGGATGTATCACAGTGTATGGTCCGGTTAAAACGGGAGGGCAGCAACAGCAGGACAGCCAGTCCGTACAGCAGCCAGGGATGAGCGAACAGATATCAACCTCATTCATCGGTAACCGCAAACCGGATGAGTTGCTGAATGCCGTGGAGCTGTATTTCAGGGAGAAGGCCATCACAGCCAGTGTTAACGACCAGGCCACAGGTATTATCGCCGGTACAGGGGATGACCCGGAACTGAGTTCGTTGTATCTGGACTGTTCACTGTTACCGCAGACACAAAATATCCAGGAGCATTACCGTATCGTCGCGCAGGTCTGGAGCGCCGGTGAAGGCAGTAATGTTTCGGTAATGGTGACAGGCACAGCCGGACTGGATACTGCCGACGGTAACGATAAGGTGAAGCCGGTTGAGTGTAAAAGTACCGGGATATTTGAGAAGGATTTGCTGGAGCGGTTACGTAAGTAAGTATTACAGCAGGCATTCAATGAGTGCCTACGATAATATCTTATGAAGATTAGATTACAGGATAAAAATTAGGTCGAAGTAATAACCTCCTTTCATTGTAATTTTTCCTTCAGCGTATAAATCACAAAGAGAATCGAATGTTTCTTCTTGATCATCGTCTTTAGGGAACCATGAAGGCTGGAAAGCTATTTTCCCTCTTTCGTGCATAATTTTTTCCATGTAAGGAATAATATTCTGTTTTTTCATATTCAAAGCCTTTGATTTTAAGCGCAGAGTTTGGCGCTGGTTTACATTAACCAAAGTTACGTCTCGTTAAGACGTTTACGAAAAAATAATCCCCTGTACCACTGGCACGTAAATCAAGTTAATAGTAACTATTCTCATTTGTAAAAAGGTACTCCTGGATGATAGGTCCCCCACGGGGCGGCAGCGGCGCGGGATTTGGCGCATTTTCGATTTTTCATGCATCATCATCATGTTGTAACACATTGTTTTAATTTCTTTTATTTTTAAAAGATGATGGTTTGTGTGTTTTTTGTGCATCATCTTTGGCTTTTCCGGGGAAGGGCGCGCAAAGAAACAGCCCCAGAGGTAAAAAATGGACGGCGAACTGAAGAACCTCAAATGCAATATCATTCAGCTTGCCGCTATTACGGGGTTACATCGCCAGACGGTTGTCAGTCGTCTCTCGGGCGTTCCCCTGGCACCGGGAAGCAATGAAAAAAATAAGCTGTATCTCCTGACCGATGTGATCCGTGTACTGATGGAAGCGCCCGTTTCTCAGGCTGCTGAACATCAGGATCCGAACAAGATGACCCCGAAAGAACGTAAGGACTGGTTTGACTCCGAAAAGGGGCGTCTCTGGCTGGAAAAAGAGATGAAGCAAGTTGTCCCGCTGACGGAAGTCCATCAACAAATGGCGGCGATCGTCAAGGCCATTACGCAGGTACTTGAAGTCTGGCCGGACAAACTGGAAAGGGATAAGGGATGGTCTGCGGAGCAGCTAAACGAGGCCCAGGATGTGGTGGATGAGGTCAGGATACTGTTAGTTAAGGCAATGCAGGAGACTGCAGACGATGACGGGGAATAAATATGGCTCTGCAGCGGCAGTACGCCGGGAGGTTGCTGAATATCTCAGGCCTCCACGCAGAATGCCGATAGCGGAAGGAATAAAACAATTTATGTTTGTTCCCCGCGGCGCCAATACGGCGGTTCCACCTTGCGGATATCGGCAATCTGCGTGTCTGAAAACCAGAACTCGTACTGCACTGTCGGGTCGTATACCGCCTGACGCGGTGTCGCTGTAATCTGGAAATAGCCGGGCGTGAGTTCGATAAATGATGGTGCCGCCGGCGCGGCGATGCTGAACTGCGTGCTGGCCGGGTCTCCCTGTTGTCCTTGGCTGTTAACTGCCCTGACGGACAGGGTATAACGCCCCGGCGTCAGCCCCCTGAACCGGTACTGCGTGTCAGGAGTCTCTGCGCTGCTTACCAGCCGGTCACTGTCGTCTTCCGCCGCCACGTTCAGGCGCAGCGAAAAAGAAACGTCCTTAACGACCCGCGGTGTGTCCCAGCGCGCCAGTACCTGATACTGTCCCTCCTCCGCCAGAATTTCCGTGGTCAGATGCTGTATCGCCGGGGGAATGGTGTGCCGTGAATCGTTCCGTGCTGCGGGTCGAACGATGCCCCGTTAAGGAGATTTTTGTTTATTGGGATCTTTACGTGTTGCCTGAAGGCGGCCTGTGCGAATCCAGTTTGTGGCGGTAGGTCTGGATATCTGAAGAAATGCACAGGCCTCATCGAGTGTGAGGCTGTGTGATTCCATGGTTACTCCGGATAAAAGAAATCCCCGCGAGTGCGAGGATTGTTATTCACCTTTGACGGCAAGTTGCAGGTTAGCCATGGTTCACCTCCTGCGGCGGTTCTGGTAGCGGTATCCAGTGGGTTACTCCGATAATTTCCATTCCCTCCCAAAAGTCAAAGAACCCATCATCGTCGTATGTAGCAACGAACATTCCCTGACCCAAACAGTTGCCGGTAAAAATTGCGATGGGTTTAGATTCATCATTATCCGGCATCCTCTCGCTACAGCTTATCCAGCCATCCGGAGTTACCGGAGAGTTGAGTTGTTCGGAATTACCGAACAACTGCATGGCAGCGCTGTTATTGCCTTCCAGCATCGCTTTAAACTCAGCAATCCCCGCATCATGCTCTGCTCTCTGTTCCGGCGTCATGGCCTCCAGTTCAGCGTAATAGTCAGCGCGACGTTTCAGTGCTGTCAGTAGTGTTTCTGTTTTGCAACCCTTGCCGATTATTAAGCTAGGCTTTAACTTAACCGAACACGGTAGCGTTTCTGGTGTCACCGGCGCTGGCGGGGCGGCGTAGACCGGCATAACATCGTTTTGGCCTTTATTGCTTTCGTCAGTATAGGGGCGCTTCAGGTAAACAGAAATGTGCCAAATGCAGGTGATCCACATTTACCAACATGTTCTTTTTTCCGCGGTAATGGGCAGGAAGCAGGTGGAAATGGTAAACCCTAGGCATATTCAACTATTTTGACCATTTCTGAATCAGGAAATACTGGTGAAAACGGTAATTATTCACAAGTTTCATTCCCGTCAATACAGGAGCCTGCTCCGCGAATTCGTCAAAGATTTGGCGGAAGTTCTCCGCGGTTAACCAACTGGCGAGACTTTTTGGTCAGGGACCTCAATACCTCAGTAGACACAAATGGTTTTATAAAAATAGCGTCTCCGGTTGTTAAAATTTATGCAGACGGTAGTTTTGATGTAAACCATGAGTCGGAGGGAATAACGGTAACGCGGCTTGCCGTTGGGGAATATTTGATATCTGGGTGTCTGGGATGAACGCTGATGCTGCATGGGGCGGTACTGACGAAGGATTTGATATCCCGCTTGATATAAACAAGCAACCCCGTATCTGGCTTGATAATGAGGTAAATACAGACGGTTCGATTCTTGTAAAAACATACCATCGTACACATCCGCAATCGCCAGAATTTGCCAGAAACGAGATTGATAATCTGACAAATGGAGATCCGATTGATATACCGTCAGACTCTTTTGTGTCTGTACGTGTTGAAATGCCGGCTGACAGCATCTGGAATCAGAAACAGGAAGCCCCCCGTATCGCTATGGAGGAAGCCATGATGAAAGAAGAGCGGAGTGATGGCAATAATGTGTAGCGATTACACATGAGCAGCTTCTCCAGCCCCTGGATTTTTTTCAGTTAGAGGCGAAAACTACCCTGACATGGGGGGATGGCGGGACAACCATGGCTCCGCCGATAACCTTATTGTGAAATTAAGACCAGGGGGAGATGATGTCTGCCGGACAGATACTATGTGTAAAT
>JGI2924J29684_1077603_pt1 | contig 19507 bp, 20 predicted proteins | sample BenlonsequencITS_FD_29684 | JGI IMG/M metagenome (IMG submission 29684)
TTAACATGTTAATTATAGCATAACTAGATTAAAGAATCCATATGTTACGATATGGTTTTTGACATATGTCAGAAAATATTTTGTTCCAGCCACTGTCGTATTTGCTGGTTGATATTATAAATATTAGCGTATTTCAAATCAACGTTTTGCTCTTCCAGTGCTTTTAGCAGTATATCCCGGGGTGGTTGTTGATCATCCGGCAGGGTTTGGGTTTTGCTTAAATGTTTTTTAATAATGTACAGGGCCACCCGGGGGGTTTGTTCAAAGACATCTATAACAAAGGCATAACCCGGTTGCCTGTTTTTATTTTCATTTTCCAAACGAAAATCCCATAAAATCTGATCCTTTATTTCCGTGAATATATCCATATTAATGTCACCTTCCTTAAGATATTATAATTAATCGCATTGTAGCATGGATTATGAAAATATGCAAAAAACACACTGAGGAATCGTTTATTTGGGGTTGCATTGGTTTAAGCCAATAGAGTCCCAAACATGCGGCAGACTAGTCGGCGAAGGCAGTTATAGCAGCAAAGCACCGCCCGGCACCGTAGTTTTAAACAACCGTGGCCCGGGCGGGCATAATAGAAACTATTACTTATTGGACGGGCCCCGCTCAGGGTCAACGATAGTAGAAAATCCCCTGACCCTGTCAAGTTCATCTTTTCTGGTTAAACCCTGGTTATACGTGGGAGTATTGTTTTTAGCTTTATTGTTTCTTTTTACACCCTTCACAAAAATCCTCCTTGCTAATTAAGGTTATTATTATTTTGTCTTTTTTAATGCCTGATTATGTTTTTGTGTAGGTGAAAAAATGTAGAGGCAGGATTTAAATTGTTAAAATAGAAATGTTGAGTGAGGTTAAATAAAAGCGCCTATGCATATATAGGAGGGAAACTAATTGTATTTGCGTGGAAAAACAGCTGTTATTGGGCTAATTGTGGGTTTATTACTTGTCATAAGCGGCTGCGGCGGCCCTGAACCACAGTCGGCTGGGGGAAAACCGGCCCTTATTAAGGTGGGCATGATGCCGATTACAGATAACTTGCCCTTCTGGGTGGCCGAGGAAAAAGGCTATTTCACGGAAGAAGGTTTGGAAGTGGAACTGGTGCCATTTCCCAGTGCGTTGGAGAGGGACAGTGCTTTTATTGCCGGGCAGATAGACGCTGGTGTTGGTGACCTGCTGGCTGTGGCCGCTATGAACAACGGGGGTACTCCAGTGCGGGCTGTATGCGTGGCCCAGGGTGCTGTGCCGGGGGAAAACCGTTTTGCCATTCTGGCGGCTCCTCGGTCGGGTATCACAAGCCCGGAACATTTAAAGAATGTACCCATCGCCCTTTCCCTGAACACCATCAATGAATACATCACCGATAGTTTGCTGGGTGCCCGGGGTTTGCAGCCCGGGGAAATTGATAAAACTAATATAGTTAAATTGCCTATACGGATGGATGCCCTTTTAAATGGACAGGTAAAAGCGGCTGCTTTGCCCGATCCTTTCGCCACCCTGGCGGAAATTAAGGGAGCCCGGCTTGTGGTGGACAACACAGAAAACACTGTTGCGCAAACAGTGGTAATTGTGCGCAAAGAAACTCTGGATACCAAACTGGTGGGGATGCAGAAATTAATACGGGCTTATACCCGGGCGGTGGAAGATTTACAGTCAGATCCACTGCAGTATGAGACCCTTTTAACCGAAAAGGCTAAGGTTCCTGCGGACGTGCTATCAAGTAATGAACATCCCCTGGCATTGCATTTTTCAGCACCCGGGCTGCCGGATAAGGACAGCCTGGAAAGAACCATTACTTGGATGAAAGACCATGACTTGCTGCAAAAAGAACTAAACTATGATGATTTGGTAGACGGGCGGGTTATCAGTAAGTGATAAATTCCTTGGAACGATTATTAATGGTTGAAGTAACCGATCTATCGGTGGACTATTATCAGCAGCAAAAAGTGGTGCCCGCCTTGCGGGAAATATCATTTAATATTCCCCGTGGCAGCACCTGCGCGATTATCGGCCCTTCGGGCTGTGGCAAGTCAACCTTGTTATACGTGTTGTCAGGTTTGCTGGGAAAATTCAATGGTAAGGTGCTGGTGGATACAGAGCCTGTGGCACCTCTGCGCAGACAGACGGCTCTTATCTTGCAGGATTACGGATTATTGCCCCGGAAAAAGGTTTTTGATAACGTGGGCCTGGGTCTGGAGATCAGGGGGGTGAAAGGGGAACAAAAACATGCCGTGGTTAAACGGGTGCTTGCTGAAGTGGGGCTGTGGGAACTTCAAGATCGTTACCCCTCTCAGCTTAGCGGTGGCCAGCGGCAGCGCATCGGTATAGCCCGGGCCCTGGCACTAGAGCCCGACCTGCTGTTAATGGACGAGCCGTTTTCTTCGCTGGACGCTTTGACCCGGGAAAGACTGCAGAGACAAATGCTGCAGATATGGCAAAGCAAGCGAATGACTATTGTACTGGTAACCCACAGTATAGAAGAAGCCATTTTCCTGGGGCAGCAAATTATCGTGATGTCTGGCCATCCCGGGCGGATTTTAGATATTGTGGATAATCCCCGGGTAGGGGAGCCCGGTTACCGAAAATCAGCCCAATTTCACACGCTGACTACGGTATTGCGTGAAAAACTGGTGCCGTGAGGTGGTTTTCCTCCTTTAAACTGGATTTGAATAAAAACACTGCCATTGTGTATCGAGGTAAAATTCTGATGCATAAACAAAAATATAATAATTTATTGGCTATCATAGTTTCCATAGCCAGTTTGCTGCTGGGTTGGAAGTTGCTGGCCGTCGTGCTGGACAACCCCGCCCTGCCCGGGCCGCTCCCGGCATTTGCTACGTTTTTTCAGGAATTGACGCGTGATTTATGGCGGCATTTTATCATTAGCAGCTACCGGGTGCTGGTAAGCCTGGTTATATCCCTGGCCATAGCTATACCTTTGGGTATGGTGCTGGGTCGGGAGGCGAAGTTGGACCGCTATGTGGCTCCCGTTTTGTACCTGGTATACCCGGTGCCCAAAATTGTTTTTCTGCCGGTACTCATGGTGCTCCTTGGTATCGGGGACATATCCAAAATTACCCTAATAACCCTGGTGGTTTTTTTTCAAATCCTGGTCCCTATAAGAGATGCCGCCCGGGGTATTAATGCAGCTGTGATTAACTCCATTAAATCGCTTGGTGCACGCCAGTGGGATATATACAAGCACGTGGTGTGGCCGGCGGTGTTGCCCGAGGTGCTCACATCATTGCGAATTGCGTCTGGTACGTCTATTGCCATCTTATTTTTTTCGGAAACCATCGTTAGCCGGGAGGGATTAGGCTATTATCTGCTGGATGCTTGGTCTCGGTATGCTTTCCAAGAAATGTTTGCCGGCATTATCGCCATGGGTTTGCTGGGCTTCGTTATTTACATGATTCTCGACTACCTGGAGCACAGGCTATGTCCCTGGAAATACCTATAATAGCGAGGACGGTTCTTGCTTGCCCCGAGTGCTTGGATATCCCCGTGTCAATATTGCCTATATGTAGAAACACAGACAAAAAAGACGTTATGCATGTTTCAACGAACAATGTATAACGTCTTTATTAATTATTTTGGCTTACGCCCCAGGTGCATGGCGGCTACTCCCCCGGTATACGCCTTAACTTCTATATCAACCAGACCGGCTTGCCGGAATATATTTGCCAGTTCCCGGCGCCCCGGGAAATCCTTGGCTGATTCTTGGAGCCAGGAGTATTGCTGGTAGCTTCTGGCCAGCAGCTTGCCCAAAAACGGCATCACATAGCCAAAATATACATAATATAATTGCCGGAACACCGGCATGGTGGGCTGGGAGGTTTCCAAACAGACTACCTGGCCGCCCGGCCTGGCCACCCGTCTCATTTCCCGCAGAACCTGCAGGTAGTCCGGGACATTGCGCAGACCGAAGCCGATAGTCACGTGGTCGAATGAATTATCATCAAAGGGCAACGCCATGGCATTGCCGTGGATAAGCTGTATGTGTTGCAGATTCCGGTCCCGTACTTTTTCCCGCCCGATTTGAAGCATATTCTGGCTGAAATCCAGTCCGTATACTGTTCCGCCCGGACCGACGGCTTCGGCCAGGGCAATGGTCCAGTCGGCTGTTCCGCAGCATACGTCCAGCGCCTTTTGGCCTTTTTGCACCCGCATGCGTTGCATGGTATCCCTGCGCCAGGCTTTGTGCCTTTGAAAGCTGATCACTGAATTCATAAAGTCGTATTTGTCTGAAATGGATTCGAAAACATCGTGTACGCGTTCTTCTTTCAATTGATGCATAAATTTCCCTTCTAATTAAAATCTTTATCAGTTCGGTTCAGTACGCTGCCAAACCTCTCACCGGGCCGACCTTCATTAATAAACAGTTCGACGCAGCGTTTAAGCAATACCTCCACTTCCTCTGTAGTGGCCATAGCCATTAATTCGGTGGCCAAACGGGGGTGCCGTCCCAGTTTGCCCCCGGCCAGCACTTTGTAACCCACCTTGTTTAACTGCAATGCCTTCGTAGGGCAGGCGCGGGCGCACTGCCCGCAATTAAGGCAGACGCTGCGGTCAATGGCTGCCTTTTCCTCCGCCATGCTTATGGCAGCCTCTGCGCATGCGTCGATACAGGCACCGCATTTGCTGCATCCATCGCCCACTTCCGGGACGGCCTGCCCCTGTACGCCAAAGTCTTTAATCTGGGGCCGGCTGCAGGAATTGGGACAGCCGGCCAGGGCCAGGTGAAACATTTGGTGATGCAGAGGGCGTTCTTTATTTATCCTGGCCCCTGTGCGAATGTTAAATTGGCAGCTGTCCATAACTTGCTGCAATTGGTTCTCCAACTTGTCCAAATTCACCAACCGGTTGGGGCAGTTGCGGCATTTTTTTATGGTAAAAAGATTCATTCTAAAACCTCAATTCACTTTATAAAGCTGAGCATTTTAAGTTCGGATGCTGCATCGAATTTCCTAATGGCCCCGGTGCCTAATAATTCGAGAATAATTACTTCCACCACCAGATAGACCTCCGACTCGCCCCTTAGACAGCCCATTAAAGCGATGTCACCCTTGCCCAGGGTACCGTGCAGGTGCAGTGCCGGTACACCGTTATCCTCAAAAATTGTGCCTATGCCGATGATTTCACGGCAGTCGTCAAAATGACGCCACACTGTTTCCGGGGGGCGGGTGCATGCTTTGGGACCGGCCACCAGGGAGGCTTCTTTCATCGCACCAATGGTATAAAAAATGCCCGCCTGGATACTTTCTTGCTCGGCTAGCTTCTTTAATTCTGCGAGCAAGTCATCCCCGTGCTCTACCCGGGCAACAAAGACACGGCCCACTTTTCCTTGCGCATATTGCATCTATCATCCGTTCCTTTCCCTATACCGGTACTAATCACTTAACAGTATATCATGGTCGAGTAAATCTTAATAGACACCCGGAACATGCCAGCAACACCAGCAGCTTGACTTTTCCTTATAATTAAATTATCTTATAAGTGAATAATACGAAGAATGAATTATCTAGAAGGGCGGCACTATGGAAAAGACTATATTTCATAAATACCTGGAATTTACCTTTAATAATTTAGGCAGTTTATATTCGCCCATGGAATGGCTTGAAGTTGACTTAGCTTTGTCAAAAACAGAGATTATTATCCTTTTGCTTCTGGATAGGGCCAGTCAATTGAAGGTTAGCGATATTAGCAGACAGTTGAATATGCCCTTAAGCACCACTACCTCGATCATTGACCGCCTAGAGCAGAAACAGTTGGTAGAAAGAACCAGGAGCATGAAAGATCGTCGTGTGGTGATAGTTAGATTGACTGAAAAAGGTGACGGGTTATGCCGGGATATCATGGTTAAATTTGAAATGATGTTTAAAAATATACTGGCAAAGTTGACTAAGAATTTATCGGCTGAAGAAATGGAGTTTTTAAAAAGAATAATAGCAAAAATTATTTGAGCAGGTAATCCTCATCTATTTAAAAGCCGTTACCCGGCCATAGGCGTATCTTTGGGGGACAAAAGTTTTGCCAAATTTTCTTTTTTAATGTTACTAACGGACCTACCGTTCACAACCAGGGTGGGTACGGAGGCGCTGTTATGATTAGCTATCATGGCTTCCCTTACCCTTCTGTCATGGTCAATATTAATCTCTTTGAAAGCAACCTTAAGATCCCGCAGCATTTCTTTGACCCCATCGCAGGCCGGACATTGATCACCGGTATACAATACTACCCCGGGTTTATCTATCGTAGACTGTTGAGGCGCCTGGCGTGGTGCTTTGAAAAAACGCCTGGCTTTGATGCTTAAGGTGGCTAAAAAACCCATTGGGCAAAAGCCACACCAGGTCCTTTGGCTATAAATATAACCCAGCACAATGGCTATGGCGGTGGTGAGAGATACCAACCTGACAAAAACCAGTCCTATGGCCACCAAATTGCCGCCTGCGTTGGCGATGCCCCAAATCAGATTGGCCATTAAAAAAATTAAAAAGCCTATTTTAAAATAATTTGATGTTGAAAAGGCAGGGGCTTTGCGGTGGCGACTGATTTTGGCCAGTATAACATCACTGAATATACCCCGAGGGCAAAACAAGGCACACCATTTTCTTTTGCCGGAAACCAGGGCCACAATAATAGGGGCCAACATGCACACCAGGGCCATTATGCCCACCACTGGGTAGATCCAACCGATGATCAGGAAAAGCACAAGTAATGACCAGGCATAGGAACGTTTGGGTTTTATATTCATTAGATATACCTCCATAAAAAATAAAAAATCTGTTAGAACATCTATAATAATTTTTTGTTAGTATGCTCAAGATAAGTTAATATGCTACCTGTTATTAATTTGCAATGTTTCTATCATTGTTACTGTGGTAAGATCTAGTAATCAAAGGTTTTTTCGGTACATTTAATCAAAGAGCTTAAATCAGGAGGTATGTCATGTCGAAAAAGGAAAAGGATAACAAACTATTAGATAACCAGGAATTTGAAGACCGGTTAACTGAAGTCCAGGAATTCGATAGTGAAAGCGATAACCAGTCCAAAATGATCAATGCATCCAGAGCTTTTCGAAACTTGCCTTTGGAATTTATTATGGGCGGCAACGATCCCCGGAGCAAAAATTAATAGTTATAAAACCAATATATTAAAAAAATATCAGAAGGCCTATTGGCTTTCTGATATTTTACTATTGGGAGATATTCAATGAATACATGGGGTTAGATTAATTATCATCATCCGTTATCACTCCATACTGCTCCCGCGCAGCGTTTTCAGAGACCAAACCATTTAAGCATTCCCCGAGTAATGGCCAAATCCCCCATGCCTGGAAAACTTACAACTCCTGCGAAAGGCCCTTTCTCCGTCGGAGATAATGTGTAATTGTTTATGCCTGCTGTCTTTTAGCCAGCTCTTCCCGGCCGGGCAGCAGTAAAGCCAGCAGCAGACCAATTACCGGAAAGATGATCATTGTTTCAAAAACTGCAGGCAATCCCCACTTGTCCGCCACCCAGCCCAGCAGGGTGGCACCCACCCCGCCCATGCCTATGCCGAAGCCCAGCATCAGCCCTGAGGCCAGGCCGACATTATTGGGCATCATTTCCTGACCCAAAACCACTGTTACGGCAAAGGTCGATATGACCGCAAAACCCATCAGAGCTACTATTATGGTTGTCCAGGCGCCGCCTAAGTGCACAAATAAGTACAGCATAGGTATAAGCGAGGCCATGGACGCGGTGATGACACTTTTCAGCCCCCAGCGGTCGGCTGCCGGTCCGCCTACTATAGTACCGAAAACTCCGGCAAATAGGAATATCGAGGTAATAGCGGCGGCATACTTTTCGCTATGTTGCAGGTAATGCACGTAATATTGGGGTAAAAAAGTAACCAGACCAAAGTGCACAAAAGACCGCATAATGACTACCGTAACCAGCAGGGCCATTGGAAGTACAAACCATGCCCTACCCGTACTTGCCTTTTGGGTGGGGTTAACAATTGGTGAATTCTTTGCGGCACCGCCCTTAACTTGCGAGGCAGTCTTATCAACTGCGCCGACCGGATTAGCCGTTATACTGGACAGAGAAAGCCAGAGCAGCAAAGCCATAATGCCGTTTAAGGCTAAAAAACCTGCCGAGCCTTGCAAACCGGCCAAACCGAAGAAAAAAGTGGCCAGCACCGGGCCAGCCGCAAAGCCCAGGTTACCACCCACTGAAAACATGGACATGCCTGTTGCTTTGCGTGTCCCGCTGGCCAGGCGGGCATACTTGGAGCCCTCGGGATGATAGGCAGCCACCCCTAGTCCGCTAACCAATGACACCAGCAGCAGTACCGGATAACTAATGCTAAACCCGGTCAATGCCATACCCGCACCGGCCAGCAAGCATCCCAGGGGGATCAGCCAGGCTGCCCGGAACCGGTCGCTAAGAATGCCGAATACCGGTTGAATCACCGAAGAGCTTAAATTGAAAGCCATCATTACCATACCCACCTGTAGCTGACTAAGCGCGAATACGGGCTGTAAAAAGGCCAGCATCATGGGCAGCGCGCCCTGGTTGATGTCGGTCATGGCATGGCCTGTGCCCAGCAGGGCCAGTATTTTTTTGTTCATTTTCATATGCGTAAACCCTTTCGTTGAAAATAATGTAATATTGTTGTAACTATATATCTGCGTTGTGTATTCTTCATCATTTAATCTAAAAACCCTTTTAAATATCAGATAAATGACAAAATCGGTGATAAATATATTTAGTTTTGATAGCAGAGATAACTCGCAAGGGTGTTATCATGGCGTATCACCTATACGTCATAATTTTATAGTATTTACCCGTTATAAGTTAAAAAGCGCTTATTTAATGATGTCTCTGTGAAGTCCCAAAGTTGGATAGAGATAACAGAGATAGCAAAAAGACCGGCGGGCAAAAAAGGCGTATTAACCCTGGCGGTTAATGCGCCTTAATGTAACCGATTATAACCCTCCGCCTTGGGATGCAGCTTAGGTGGGAAGGCATAAAATAAGTATGCCGTATTTCATGGCATTACTTACAATATTTGTCCATTGCCTCGGTAAACAGTCGCAGGTGGTGCTGTTCGTCCATAATAAATCTTTCCAGCATTTCTACGATAAACGGATCATTAATTAAATGCTGGTGCTTACGGTATTGCTCGATGGCGGATTTTTCCGCGGCCACGTCGGCGGCCAGCCGGTCACAAACCGAGTTCCCGTAATATACAAAATTACCGCACCAGTAGGTTGCTTTATTATTAGTCAGGGTGCGTAACTGAGGATCCACGCCCAGCAGGCGAATGGTTTCGCCCAGCATTTCCAGGTGCCACATTTCAATTATAGAAATGCATTCTTCCAGTTCTGCAAGGTCGGCAAACTTTTCCTCAAAGACGATGTGGTGGTGAAAGTACTGATTGATAGCGGTGGTTTCGCTAACTTGACCGGCATAATCCTCCAGCAGCAGTTCAGCGTAATAACGATTGGGTCTTTGTACCCTTAATTCCGGATACGGTGTGGGCAGGGCGCACCACCTGTGTAAGTGTGCATTACTGGTATTGGTTTGATTAGTGTTGTTCTGGGTCAATAAAACACCTCCCAAGGTTAGCCGGATTGGTTATTGCCGCAAGACGGGTTACCCCGTTCTGTGGCAAAAAACCACAAGGTAACATTAGTAAAGCATATGGCTTCAGATAATAAATTAGAAGCGTTAATTATGCATTACGGTATCGATAAAGTATGAAAGGTGCCGTTAGGAATAGCTAACTGTTGTTTAAATATGTTATGTTGGATGATTTGTACTATCGTGTTAGTGTTATGTCGTTGAGTTTACATGGTCGAGCCGACATTGGTAAATTAGTGTTTGTGCCTTATAATTGAAATACCATTTCTAAAAGGGCATTGCCTATGTTAGATTTTTAGGATATATAATACTCGGGAAGGGGAAGACCTTATGACAAACGTAGTGTCGAATGATATTTTGCAAATTGTGGCCCGGGAGACCGGTATACCTAGGTATAAAGTGGAGAGAACTGTTCAGCTGCTGGAAGAAGGAAACACCGTTCCTTTTATCGCCCGTTACCGTAAAGAAGCAACCGGTGAGCTTGATGAAGTGCAGATACGCCATGTAGAAGAGCTGGTAAAATTTCACCGTCATTTGGATCAGCGCAAAGCCGAGGTGCTTCGTCTTATTGCGGAACAGGGTAAGCTTACCGAAGAACTCCGGATACGTATTATTAATGCTGTTAAGTTAACCGAGGTGGAGGACTTATACCGGCCCTTCCGGCAGAAACGCAAAACCCGGGCCGGGGTGGCCCGGGAGCGGGGATTGGCGCCGTTGGCCGAATATCTTCTTACTTTTCCGCAGGCTGGTAACCCCAAGAACGAGGCCGGTGATTATTTGTCGGATGCGGTGCTCACAGTGGAGGACGCACTACAGGGAGCAATGGATATAGTGGCCGAACAGGTGGCTGATGATCCTGATGTGCGAGGCTGGGTGCGGGATTATACCCGTCGCCAAGGTCTACTGGTAACCCGGGCCCGGGATGCCCGACCTGAATCAGTTTACCGGATGTATTATGACTACCAGGAACCGGTGCGCAAAGTGGTGCCGCACCGGGTGCTGGCTATTAACCGGGGTGAGCGTGAGGAATACCTGAAAGTGGCGGTGCAAGTGAATGAGGATGTAGTGTTCAATTGGTTATATCGCCGTTTTGTTAAACAGGAAGCTGTTACTTCAAGTCTGGTGCAAAGGGCTGTGGCGGATGCCTATAAAAGGCTGGTGGCACCGGCTGTGGAACGTGATATCCGCAGTGAATTGACAGAAGAAGCTGAGTCACGGGCCGTACAGGTTTTTGCCCGCAACCTGCGCAGCCTGCTGATGCAGCCTCCGGTGCGAGATGTGGTGGTACTGGCAATTGATCCTGCCTACCGGACAGGATGTAAGTGGGCAGTGGTGGATGAGACCGGCAAATTACTGGAAACAGGCGTTGTTTACCCCACGCCGCCACAAAAAAAGATAGTTGAGGCCGAAGCAGAGTTGGCACGGGTGGTTAAACAGTACGCAGTACAAGTAATCACTATCGGCAATGGTACTGCCTCCAGGGAAACAGAGCAGTTTGTGGCCGATTTTATAAAAAAACAAAATCAGCCGGGATTGGCTTACACCATTGTCAGTGAGGCTGGGGCCAGCGTTTATTCAGCATCTGAGTTGGCCGCCAGGGAATTTCCCGATTTAGATGTGTCCGCCCGCAGCGCTGTATCAATTGCGCGGCGTCTACAAGACCCGCTGGCTGAGCTGGTGAAAATTGAACCCCGGGCTGTTGGTGTAGGTCAATATCAGCACGATGTTGCACCCAAGCAACTGAATGAAAGCCTAGCTAAAGTGGTGGAATCAGCCGTCAACTACGTTGGCGTTGATTTAAACACTGCATCGGCTTCACTGCTTGGGTATGTGGCTGGAATCAATGCTGTGGTGGCGGAAAACATCGTGCACCACCGGGAGCAAAACGGCCGGTTTATAAACCGCCGCCAACTGTCGCTGGTACCCCGGTTAGGTCCTAAAACCTTTGAACAGTGTGTGGGTTTTTTGCGCATCAGTGGTGGGGAAAACCTGCTTGACGCTACGCCCATTCACCCGGAGTCCTATCCCTTAACGGCTAAATTATTGGATTTTTTAGGTTTACAAATAACGGATATCGGTCGTCCGATTTTGCGCACCAAACTGGTGGTGCTAAATGTTGAGACTGTGGCGGAGCAGCTGGATGCCGGGGTTCCAACTTTGCGGGATATAGTGGAAAGTTTGATGCGTCCCGGCCGTGACCCTCGTGAGGAACTGCCCCCGCCGGTTTTCCGGGTCGATGTTCTTAGTATAGAAGACCTCCAACCAGGGATGTTGCTTAAAGGTACCGTGCGCAATGTGGTGGATTTTGGTGCCTTTGTGGATATTGGTGTTAAAAATGATGGTCTGGTGCATATTTCAGAGCTGGCCGAAGGTTATGTGCGTCACCCGATGGATGTTGTTTCGGTGGGAGATGTGGTTAACGTCCGCGTTCTCGAGGTTGATGTCGCACGCCATAGAATATCTTTGTCAATGCGGATGTAATCCGCAACTATGGATATGTTAACTAATTCACATGGGCATTTGGCTTTGGTATGGTCCTGTTTTTTTTGAAAACTTTTAGTGTAGTGACAAAAAGTAGTTGCAAAAAGTTTGAGAATTAAATATAATCTTAGTAAGTTACATAATGCACAAACCTAAATTGATGCAGGGACTGATACTGGGTAACAAAAGTAAAATAAAATACAAAGGGGGGGTAGTGGGAATTAACCTGAATTAATCCGGACTTATAATTCATATAGTGATATATTTCACTACCGTTGATTGTTAATTATTTAACTAAATGACAATGGGCCTGGTTAATTTATATGGGGGTGGTTAAATGAGTAATACCACACAAGCAACCATTAGCGCATCCGCTAAAGCCGAACAAATTAATGACTTATCCGGCGAGTGGAAAAGAATAGCCTTTGCAATATTGGGTATTGGGTTATTTGCACTTTTTTATTTCCTGCCCCAACTTCCGCCGGCTGTAGACCCCACGGGTAAAGCATTTGAATTATCGCGACAGGCGCAGTTGGCCATTGGACTTTTCCTGCTGGCCGGTGTATGGTGGGTGTTTGAAGTAATACCTATTGGTGTAACCAGTCTAACCATCGGCGTGATGCAGGCGGCTTTTATGATCCGCCCGGCCAGTGAAGCTTTTGCCGTATTTATGGACCCGTCGGTGCTGTTTATATTAGGTTCACTGCTGCTCGGCGTAGCTTTTACCAAAGCAGGTGTAACAACCCGGTTGGCCTTCAAGATGTTGTCAGTCGTAGGCGAAGATTCACGTAAAATATTGTTAGGCGTGTTTATGGTTACCATGGTATTAACATTGTTGATGGCCCATACCGCCGTAGCTGCGACCATGTTCCCGCTGATGCTGGTCATTATGAGTATGTATGGTAAAGAAGACGTGCCTTCTAATTTTGGTAAAGCAATGTTTATAGGTATGGCGTACGCTGCCGGTGCCGGTAGTATGATTACCTTGTTGGGTGCAGCCCGCGGTCCGGTGGCCTTGGGATTTTTCAAAGAATTCACCGGTATTGATATTGGTTTTCTGGAGTACTCATTGGTTATGGCGCCTTTTGGCATAATAATGGTGGGCATAACCTGGTTCTTGCTCTGCTATGTGTTCTTTAAGCCGGAACAGAATAAAATAGATGGTCTAAAAAAGAAAGTGGATGAAGTTTATTCACAAATGGGACCCATGACAGGTAAAGAGATTTTTGTTATCGTGCTGGCCCTGGCTGTGGTGACTGTGCTGGCAACCCAGCAGTTTATCCCGGCCATTAAAGATTTAAGCAGAAGTATACCCATATTGGTAGCGGCAATTATAATGTTTATGACTAAGCTGTTTACTGTGGAGGACCTTGAAAAAAGTATTCCTTGGAACATAGTGCTGCTGTTTGGTGGTGCCATGAGTATCGGCACCTGCTTATGGGTGACCGGTGCCGCCGAGTGGATGGCCATACATTGGCTGACCATGTTCCAAAATGCCAACTGGCTGGTTTTTGTGGTGGCCATTGCCTTTCTAGTGATCATCATGACCAACTTTATTATGAACGTGGCGGCAATTGCCATTACAATGCCGGTGGCCCTGGTGATGGCTGAGTATCTAGGGGTTAACCCGTACTTGATTCTTTACTCATCCCTAGCTATGGCTGCTCTGCCCTACATGTTACTGGTAGGGGCAGCGCCCAACGCTATTGCTTACCAGTCTAAGCAATTCACCACCGGTCAATTCTTCATGATAGGTGTTCCATTCACCATCCTGGCCCTGGTTATGGTAGCGGTATTCGCCTTAGTGGTATGGCCCTTGTTGGGTGTACCGGCCCTGGTTAAATAGCTTGTAACTCCTAGTTTATGCTAATACAAAAAAGCAGTTGTTGTAATCAACACAACAATTGCTTTTTTTAATATTAACAGGTTATTTTGGTTTTTGGTTGCATTTGAGTAAGTAGAACTGAACAAAAAACCTGGGCAGAAAAGCAAGTCGTCCATTAGTGTGTATTACTTCAAACTTTTAGTTTGTTTTCTGCGTACCTGGTTTGAAAAAATAATCGCTGAACTTGCTATATTTCTCGTATAATAACCGGGAATTTTTGGCCAGCACCGGGCTGATAAAGGCTAATATCAACACATAAAGAGCCGCAAAGGCGGGTAGTATTTCGCTAACCCCGGCAGTTGCGGCCAGGCTGGCCACGATAATGGCAAATTCGCCCCGGGCTATGATAGTGAATGCTACGTTAAATCCACGCTTGCTTTTGTACCCGGCCAGCCAGGAGGCTAGCAGCCCGGTGATAATGTTACCCAGCACGGTCATTAATACGGCGGCCAATGTGATAGATACGGCACCGCCAAAAAGACGGTAATCTATGTCCAGCCCGAAGGAAAAGAAAAACACAGCACCGAAAAGATCCCGCATAGGACTGATGAATTGAATAACCCTCTTGGAATGAATGGTTTCCGCCAGAACCAGCCCAAGCAGCAGTGCCCCAATAGCTTCCGCTATGTGAATGGTTTCCACCAGTATAGCGGTTAAAAGCAGCAAGGTGAAAATAATAACCACAAAACTTTCCGCCGACTTGACGGACAATCTGGGTTCCAATAGCTTTCCAATGCGCTTTCCCAGCACGATTATGGATATTATAAAGACGAATATTAGCACCATCCCGGGCAATATATTAAGCAGCTCCACATCGCCTTTGCTGAAAAGCAAACCGGAAAGAACCGATAAGTATATGGCTAGAAAGACATCCTCAAACACCATAATGCCCAGTATGAATTCCGTTTCGGGGTTGGCGGTTCTTTTTAAATCCACTAGCAGCTTTGTAATTATGGCACTGCTGGAAATGCCTGTGATGCCTGCTACAACAAATGCCTCAGGCCAGGCCTGGAAAAAAATCCAGCCAAAAATTACACCCCTCACAAAGTTCAGACCTACATAGACAGTGCCGCCCTTTATTAAAGATGAACCTGCGGCGGCCAGTTTGCTGGTGGAGAATTCCAATCCCAAGTAAAAGAGCATCAACAGTACCCCAAGACGTGCCAACAAGTCAATTGATTCAGTTTTATGCACGATAGCCAGTGACGTACCCAAGGCCTCTGGGGCGTGCGGTCCTACGAGCATACCGGCCATTATCAAAAAAGGAATGGAAGAGAACTTAATTTTATTGGATATGTAAATGGCCAGGGTGATAAATGTAAAGGACAGCCCCAGGTTCAGTATCAAATCAGTGTTCAATTGGCATCGACTTCTTTCGAACTATTGTTTAAAAGGCGCTCAAATTCGTTCATTTTTTCTTTAGTGCCGGCTACCACGATGGTATGGCCCGGTGTAAAAACATAGGAGGGGCCCGGGTTGATATAGGTTTTTGCTTGCCGGCCCTTGTGTTTATCTTCAATGGCAGCGATGACAATAATGCCCAGGTTTTTGCGTAAGCCCAGTGTTCCGATGCTCTTGCCCGACAACTCCGAACTTGGCTCTACCTGTAGCCATTCAATATGTAATTCCGCCACAGCTGTTTCTAACTTCTCCAGTAAGCGGGGCTGATAAAAAGAACCGCTGATGATGGACCCTACCTGCCGGGCTTCCTGGTCCGTCATAGTTACGGAGGCGATGGGATCATCTTCGCCAGTGGGGAAATAATAAACCTCCCGGTTGCCTTCATCATGGATTACAATCACTACCTGGTCACCGTTTTCCAGGGTAACTGCATATTTTTTACCCAGCCCTGGTAACTCGGCTTCTTTAATAACTGACATTGGTAAACTACCCCCAGTTTTATAAATATTAAAAAAAGCGGGATAAACCCGCCTTATTCCTTAATTTTACTTACTCCGGCTTCTTTTATGATTTTCATCACCTGGTTCATCATGGACTGAAATTTATTTTGGGCCTCTGAGAATGCTTTAATGGCCTTGTTCTCAACTATTTTAAGCTGTACCCGTTCGAACTCTTTGGCCTCTTCCGGGGTTAATTGGTCACCTTTTTTTTGTTTTTCCTTTTGTATACTTTGGAGTTCATGGAATTTTTTTAGTAAATTCTGGGCGTCAGGGTCACCAAGCATATCCTTTTCCCTTTTTTGTATTTCTTTGAACTCCTCGGAATCTATAATACTATTACCCAGTGCTGTGGCTTTTTCAAATACGTCTTGGGACATTAGTTACCTCCTTATAAAATATATAAATTTAATATGGTCCAATGGCAATATATTATCACCTTGGCAAACCTGCTCCAAATTAACATACAGCAGTATTATACCACGGTCGGACAAGGAACTAAAGTTAATGTTTGTTTTTTTGTTATGCAGCTGCTGATATGCAGTTGGTGCATCATTATATCCATTCTGTTATAATAAAAATCTATGATAAAAAATTACCCTGTAAAAAACCATTTAAAAGAATTATGTCGTGATATACTTTTAGTTGAAAAGTATCACTAAAAAGTAAGGAGAACAGATATGCTAAGGGATTATGTATTGTTTGACCTTGACGGGACATTGCTTGATTCACTGCCGCTCATTGAGGCTGCCTTTTATCATGTTTTTAAACAAATGAATATTCCCTGGGAAAATGGTGCGGTTATGAAGACAGTAGGCTTACCTCTGCGTGATGCATGCAGGCAATTTGCCGGGGAAAGGTGGCAGGAGTTATTTAATAACTACATTAACCATCAGTTGACGTTACATGATCAATATATCAAAGTATATAAAGGGGCCCTGGAAACGCTGGATGAAATTAAGCCATTAGTGCAAGGTATGGGGGTGGTGACATCTAAACGCCGTCCCATGGCCGAGCGGGGCATTGATGTAACCGGTCTTAATCGCTACCTAAAGCATCTGGTTGCTTTGGAGGATGTTGAGAAACCTAAACCCCACGGCGAGCCCGTGCTGCGAGGTTTGGGCAAATTGGGGGCCAGCCCGGAGCAAGCTGTATTTGTAGGAGATAGTTACTATGACATTGAATCTGGACGTAACGCCGGGGTAATTACCGTTGGGGTATCCTGGGGTATGGCTTCCCGGGAAGAATTGCAAGCCTGCGGTCCGGACTTTATCGCAGACACATGGCCGGAGCTGGCTGCGATTTTAAAGGGGTTGTAAGTTAAGCCCGGCCAGGGTAGGTATATTCAACTCCTCCGCCGGGAAATCCCCGTCTGTGAGTTTGCAAAAGGCAGGGGTAGTTCACTGTGCATATGTTTACTTAAGCAGAGCTTTGGGTTGCAATTACCCGGTTAATTCCACCCATTCTTCCATATACTCTTCCAGCTGTTTGTGAAGTTCTTCCAATTCAGAGTTTTTCTGCTGGTAGGCCTTATGGTCGTTATATACTTCAGGTAGAAATAGCTGCTGCTCCAGGTGTTTAATGTTTACTTCAACATCGTTAATCAGTTTTTCCAGTTCCTCCGTGCGACGCTGTTTCCTTCTCTCTTCCCGCTGTTTTTCCTTGCGCTGGAGGTAATGCTTTTTTGTTTCACTGGTTGTTTCGCTGTCCCGGCTTTCTGGTTGCTGATTCCTGGCTTCAGCGGCCTTTTTGCTTTGATAATCATCAAAGTTACCCAGGTAACTATTTACGCCGGTTTGAGTAAGCTCAATAATCCGGGTGGCTATCTTATTTATGAAGTAGCGGTCGTGGGAAACAAACAGCAAAGTGCCCGGGTATTGTAGCAATGCATTTTCCATGGCTTCGTTGCCCAGTATGTCCAGGTGACTGGTGGGTTCGTCCAACATTAAAAAATTAGCCTGCCTGCACATTAGCTTGGCCAGAGCAAGCCTGGCTTTTTCACCGCCGCTTAACTCGCCTACATATTTAAGTACATCTTCTCCACTAAATAAGAAACTTCCTAAAATTGTGCGCACGGTCTGCTCATCGAATTGAGGAAATTCGTCCCACAGCTCATAAATAACCTGTTTATTGCCGGCCATATGTTTTTGTTCTTGTTCATAATAACCTGTGCTAACATGATAACCTTTGTTGATTGAGCCCGATATGGGGGGCAATATTTCGGCCAGCGTTTTTAGCAGTGTAGTTTTGCCGGTGCCGTTTGGCCCCAGCAGCGCTACCCGTTCACCACGAAATATACTAAAAGTTAGATTGCTGGCCACCGCATGACCTTGATAACCTATCTTTAAATCTTTAACAGTCATTACCTCTTTGCCGCTGGATCGGACTGTGCCCATGGATACATTGATTTTTTTATCGTCTGAGTGCGGTTTTTCAAGAGGCTTAATTTTTTCTAACAATTTTTGTTTGCTTTTAGCCCTTCCAGTGGTGGACGCCCGGGCGATATTGCGCCTGACGAAATCTTGGAGACGGGTAATCTCTTCCTGCTGTTTGCGGTATTGTTTGGCTTGCTGTTCCAATTCCTCAGCTTTTAAAACAAGATAGCGGGAATAATTACCGTTATAGCGCTTCAGACGGGAAAATTCTAATTCATAAACCGCTTTTGCGACAGTGTCCAAAAAGTAACGGTCATGGGAAACCGCTAAAATAGCGCCGGGGTATGTTTGTAGATATTTTTCCAGCCAGCCCATGGTTTCCATGTCCAGGTAATTGGTGGGTTCGTCCAATATCAGCACCTCGGGTTTGGTTAACAACAGCTTGGCCAGAGCAAGGCGTGTTTTTTCGCCGCCGCTTAGCTGGTCCACAGATATGTTGTAATATTCTTCACCGAATTGTAGTCCGTGCAGCACACCACGGATGGCGGCACGATACTCATAGCCGCCGTTTCTGGCGAATGTTTCCCGCAAGCCGGTATATTCTTCAGTGACTTTTTTTAGCATGGCCGGGTTGGCTGTGTATTCCGGTCTTCCCATGGTAATTTCCAAGTTGCGTAACTTCTCCTCCATAGCTGTGTGGTGGGCAAATGCTGACAGCAATTCCTCCCAAATTGTGCGGTTTGACTGTAGGCCGCCCTGCTGGGCCAGATAGCCCAGGGTGATTGTTTTGGGGCGTATGATTTCCCCGGCGTCAGGGGGTAGCTGCCCGGTAAGGATTTTTAGCAAGGTGGTTTTCCCTGCTCCGTTTCTTCCCACTAGCCCGATTTTTTCTCCTTCCCGAACGGCCAGGGTAACGTCTTTGAGCAATTGTGTGCCGCCAAAGGATTTATAAATATGTGACGCCTGTAATACTATCACTAACCATCACTCCCATACCCATAAAGTTTACCCTACCTCTATGGTTGTAAACAAGCAAAAGTTATTTTTGTATGACCAGGATTGAAAATGAAAAGGATAATAATAATTTGTGCGATTTTTGGGAGTGCATAAAATGCATAATGGTAATACAAAAACAACATTGCCATTATTAAAGCCCAGGATACTGAGGATTTTATGCGGGGTAGTGTTTGTTGCTGTTTTGCTTATAGCCGCCCGGGATTTGCAGGCGGG